>Ga0082212_10000501_pt1 | contig 56895 bp, 49 predicted proteins | sample TergutNt197P3_FD_71548 | JGI IMG/M metagenome (GOLD analysis project Ga0082212, IMG submission 71548) | Neocapritermes taracua P3 segment gut microbial communities from Petit-Saut dam, French Guiana - Nt197 P3 | ecosystem: Host-associated > Arthropoda: Insects > Digestive system > Gut ...
CGGCGAACAGCCGAACCCTTGGGACCGAATACAGCCCCAGGATGTGACGAGCCGACATCGAGGTGCCAAACCTCCCCGTCGCTGTGGACGCTTGGGGGAGATCAGCCTGTTATCCCCAGGGTAACTTTTATCCGTTGAGCGACGGCATTTCCATTCACATACCGCCGGATCACTAACTCCAACTTTCGTTACTGCTCGACCCGTCGGTCTCGCAGTTAGGCTCGCTTACGCGTTTGCACTCTAAGGCACGGTTTCCGTCCGTGCTGAGCGAACCATTGAGCGCCTCCGTTACTTTTTTGGAGGCGACCGCCCCAGTCAAACTGCCCGTCTAACAATGTCCCCCCGCCGGATTCACGGCGGCAGGTTAGAATTCCAACACTCCAAGAGTGGTATCCCAAGGTTGACTCCACGCGAGCTGACGCCCTCGCTTCATAGTCTCCCACCTATCCTGTACATGAAATGCCGAAACCCAATATTAAACTACAGTAAAGCTCCATGGGGTCTTTCCGTCTAGTCGCGGGTAACCGGCATCTTCACCGGTACTACAATTTCGCCGGGCGGGCAGTTGAGACAGCTCCCAAATCATTACGCCATTCGTGCGGGTCAGAACTTACCTGACAAGGAATTTCGCTACCTTAGGACCGTTATAGTTACGGCCGCCGTTTACCGGGGCTTCAATTCAGTGCTCTCACACCTCCTCTTAACCTTCCGGCACCGGGCAGGCGTCAGCCCATATACGTCATCTTTCGATTTAGCATAGACCTGTGTTTTTGATAAACAGTTGCCTGGGACTATTCTCTGCGGCTCACATATGTGAGCTCCCCTTATCCCGAAGTTACGGGGACATTTTGCCGAGTTCCTTAACTACCCTTCTCCCGTTGGCCTTAGAATCCTCTTCCTGCCTACCTGTGTCGGTTTGCGGTACGGACGCATTAGATATTCACAAGGCTTTTCTCGCCACCTTCCAAGATTGCTTCACTACTCAATATTCGCTCCCTTACGACCGGGTCTACCAACGCCCGGCTCAATCCCTTTCGGTGTGTCCTCTTGTTTAAATCTTTCTGCGGTAACGGAATTTCAACCGTTTGTGCATCGACTACGCCTTTCGGCCTCGCCTTAGCTTCCGACTTACTTGGAGCGGACGAACCTTCCTCCAAAAACCTTGGGCTTTCGGCCATTATGATTCTCACATAATTCTCGCTACTCATTCCGGCATTCTCACTCGTATAAAGTCCACACGCGCTCACGCTCATGCTTCGCCCCTTATACGACGCTCCCCTACCAGTACGCACATAAATGTGCGACTCCTAAGCTTCGGTATATGATTTAGCCCCGTTAAATTTTCCGCGCAGAGTCACTCGACCGGTGATCTGTTACGAACTCTTTGAATGAATGGCTGCTTCTAAGCCAACATCCCGGTTGTCTGTGCAACTCCACATCGTTTTCCACTTAATCATATTTGGGGACCTTAGCTGTAGGTCTGGGTTGTTTCCCTTTCCACTATGAAACTTATCTCACATAGTGTGACTGCCGCGCATCGATTATCCGGCATTCGGAGTTTGATAGAGGTCGGTAAGCTTTCGCCCCCTTACTCATTCAGTGCTCTACCTCCGGTAATCTTACAATCGCGACGCTAGCCCTAAAGCTATTTCGGGGAGAACCAGCTATATCCGGGTTCGATTAGAATTTCTCCGCTATCCACACCTCATCGCCGACTATTTCAACAGGCGTGCGTTCGGTCCTCCATGAGGTTTTACCCTCACTTCAACCTGGACATGGATAGGTCACCCGGTTTCGGGTCTATTGCAAGTAACTTTGTCGTGCTTTTAACACTCGCTTTCGCTTCGGCTCCGAACCTTAAGTTCTTAACCTCGCTCCTCACAATAACTCGCCGGACCATTCTACAATAGGTACCTTATCACGCATTGACGCGCTCTAAGTGCTTGTAAGCACAGGGTTTCAGGTTCTTTTTCACTCCCCTCCCGGGGTGCTTTTCACCTTTCCTTCACAGTACTGTTCGCTATCGGTCATTGGGTAGTATTTAGGCTTGGAGGATGGTCCCCCCTTATTCCCACGGGATTTCACGTGCCCCGTGGTACTCAGGATACCGCTCGCCAACTCGTCTTTTCGCCTACGGGACTCTCACCCCCTTCGGTGTGCCTTCCCATGCACTTCGGCTAAAACTTGTTGATGCTAAATGCGGTCCATACCCCGGTCTTGTAAACAAGTCCGGTTTGGCCTCTTCCGCTTTCGCTCGCCACTACTCGCGGAATCTCGGTTGATTTCTTTTCCTCGCCCTACTAAGATGTTTCAATTCGGGCGGTTCCCCTCGTATACCTATTTATTCAGTATACGATGACAGGGCTTGACCCCTGCCGGATTTCTCCATTCGGACATCTGCGGATCGATTCGTGCTTGCCAATCCCCGCAGCTTTTCGCAGCTTACCACGTCCTTCTTCGGCTCCCAATGCCAAGGCATCCCCCCTGCGCTCTTAATAGCTTAACCAGTCGTAGAATTAAGTCAAATTATCGCAAATCAAAATGATTTCGCCCTTCAAGCAAGCATTGCTTGCTCTCGCGGGCTTTTGATTTTTTAAACGGCAATTTTCATTGCCGCCAACAGAAGAATAATTAATTGTTGCCCTCTTCAAGCAAGCGTTGCTTGCTCTCGTGGGCTTAAATGAAATTGTATTTACCCATTTTTTATTTGCCATTCAAGCAGGCAAAGCCTGCCCTCGTGGGCCTATTCGGATTAACCGTTGTAATTTTTAATAAAATTACTAAAAAATGAATATTTGATTTCCTCTTTGTTGCTTCTGCAAACTAAAATTTACATTTTAGTTTACTGCTATTCAATTTTCAAAGAACCTTTTGAATGGGGCTACGCCCCAAACCCCCAAATCGGCGCAGGGAAACCCTGCTTGATTTGCTAAAGTGAATGGGGCTACGCCCCAAACCCCCAAATCGGCGCAGGGAAACCCTGCTTGATTTGCTATAGTGAATGGGGCTACGCCCCAAACCCGCAGACCTCCGTCTGCAATGGAGATGAGGAGAGTCGAACTCCTGACCCCCTGCTTGCAAGGCAGGTGCTCTCCCAACTGAGCTACACCCCCGTGGTGGTGTCTGGGCACAAGTGGACTCGAACCACCGACCTCACGCTTATCAGGCGTGCGCTCTAACCGCCTGAGCTATGCGCCCAGATTGTTAAATTGAAGGTTTTGCACCCTCAAAATTGAACAATACTTTTTAATGGGGCTTTCGCCCCAAACCCCTCAAACCGGCGCAGGGAAACCCCGCTTGGTTTGCTAAAGTTTTTTTACCTTTTTTCGACAGCGTGAAAACTGCCGATTTTAAACAACTGTCAATTGTCAATTGTCAACTGTCAATTGTCATGTTCTCCATAGAAAGGAGGTGATCCAGCCGCACCTTCCGATACGGCTACCTTGTTACGACTTAACCCTAATCATCGACCCCACCTTCGGCCGCGCCCTCCTAAAAGGTTAGACTACGGACTTCGGGTGTTGCCAACTCTCATGGTTTGACGGGCGGTGTGTACAAGGCCCGGGAACGTATTCACCGTGACATGCTGATTCACGATTACTAGCAATTCCGACTTCATGCAGGCGAGTTGCAGCCTGCAATCTGAACTGAGGCACTTTTTGGGGATTGGCTCCACCTCGCGGCTTCGCTACCCATTGTTAAATGCCATTGTAGTACGTGTGTAGCCCGGGACATAAAGGGCATGATGATTTGACGTCATCCCCACCTTCCTCCGTTTTGCCAACGGCAGTCTCATTAGAGTGCTCAACTTAATGTAGCAACTAATGATAAGGGTTGCGCTCGTTGCGGGACTTAACCCAACATCTCACGACACGAGCTGACGACAACCATGCACCACCTGTGTGAGCCGCCCCGAAGGGAAGGTGTATCTCTACACCGGTCGTCTCCATGTCAAGCCCCGGTAAGGTTCTTCGCGTTGCTTCGAATTAAACCACATACTCCACTGCTTGTGCGGGCCCCCGTCAATTCCTTTGAGTTTCATGCTTGCGCACGTACTCCCCAGGTGGATTACTTAATGCGTTAGCTGCGGCACGGAAGGGTTCAATCCCCCCACACCTAGTAATCATCGTTTACGGCGTGGACTACCAGGGTATCTAATCCTGTTTGCTCCCCACGCTTTCGAGCCTCAGCGTCAGTAAAAGCCCAGCAAGCCGCCTTCGCCACCGGTGTTCCTCCTAATATCTACGCATTTCACCGCTACACTAGGAATTCCGCTTGCCTCTACTTCACTCAAGAATTTCAGTTTCAAATGCAGCTCACAGGTTGAGCCTGTACATTTCACATCTGACTTAAAATCCCGCCTACGCTCCCTTTACACCCAGTAATTCCGGACAACGCTCGCCACCTACGTATTACCGCGGCTGCTGGCACGTAGTTAGCCGTGGCTTTCTTTGCGGGTACCGTCATTATCTTCCCCGCTAACAGAGGTTTACAATCCGAAAACCTTCTTCCCTCACGCGGCGTCGCTGCATCAGGGTTTCCCCCATTGTGCAATATCCCCCACTGCTGCCTCCCGTAGGAGTCTGGGCCGTGTCTCAGTCCCAATGTGGCCGTTCAACCTCTCAGTCCGGCTACTGATCGTCGACTTGGTGAGCCGTTACCTCACCAACTATCTAATCAGACGCGAGCTCATCTTTAAGCGATAAATCTTTGACAGCTCCGTGATGCCACGGTGCTGTGTCATGCGGTATTAGCAGTCGTTTCCAACTGTTGTCCCCCTCTTAAAGGCAGATTGCTCACGTGTTACTCACCCGTCCGCCACTAACTTACGCAGTGCACGCACTGCTCTCAATGGGGCTGCCGCCCCAAACCCCCTCGCCTGCGGCGGGAAACCCGCCTTGACTCGCTAAAGGTTCTTGTCAATAAACTTGAGAACATTCCGTGCACTGCGCTCGTCCGTTCGACTTGCATGTGTTAGGCGCGCCGCCAGCGTTCGTCCTGAGCCAGGATCAAACTCTTTATTCATTTGTATAAAAACGCAGTATGCACCGCGCTCTTACCTTGCTCATGCGGATTTCTCCGCTAAGCCGTGTCAAGCGAAATAAATTCGCTCTTCTCGACTTACGAATCGCTAACTTTTAGTTCGCTAATCTTCAAGCGGACAAGTCCGCCGTCGCTTAGCTTAATAGAAATTAGTTCATCCGAAATAATTACTTGGAATTGTGTCGATTCTGTACAGAATCGACTTCAGGTAATTGTTATTCTTCAGGCAGACCGTATCCGCCTTTAGTTTAACATAGTTGTATTGTTCAATTTTCAAGGTACTGTTGCTGTGATTCCTCACAACTCTTGCTAACTCTCGCCTTTTCGCCATTGTATTCCAATTCAGCGACTTCCATACAGACCGCACTTAACATTCCGTTGTGCGTCTGCACCTCGGCGACTGAATACTATTCTATCACATCGTTTTTCAAATGTCAACCCCTTTTTTCAAACTTTTTGAAACTTTTTTGCTTTTCTTTGCATATTTCCCCGCAATTCCGCATAGAACCTTGTCTTGTCATCGCAGAAGTGATACGCGCGGCAGCGTGTTACAATATCACCTTATCATCGACTTCACGCCGCAGAGCCGCACAAAAGTCCGCAATGCTCATCGTGCCCGACAAGCCGTCGGGGTCACCACGGCGATTACGCACAGCGACAATGCCCGCCTCCACTTCTGCATCACCGATTACCGCCATATACGGCACTTTCATCAACTGTGCCTCGCGAATCTTGAACCCGATTTTCTCGCTGCGCGTGTCCATCTCGGCGCGAATGCCCGCTTTTCGCAATTCGCCCTGCACTCGTTCGCAGAACTCGTTATGGCGGTCGGCAATGGGCAGAATCCGCACCTGAACAGGCGCAAGCCATAATGGGAACGCACCGGCATACTTCTCAATCAGCAACGCCAAAGTCCGCTCATAACAGCCAAAAGCCGAACGGTGTATAATAAAAGGGTGTTTCTTTTCGCCGTCGGAATCGGTGTAAACCATACCGAACTTTTCCGCAAGCTGAAAATCAATCTGCACGGTAAACAGTGTGTCTTCCTTGCCGTAGACGTTCTTCGCCTGCATATCGAGTTTCGGACCGTAGAACGCCGCTTCTCCGTCCGCTTCGTAATAGTTCAAACCCGATTTGTCAAGAATTTCCCGCATAAGGTTTTGCGTTTTCTCCCATTGAGCAGGGTCACCGATATACTTTTCGCGGTTATTCTCGTCCCACTTGGAAAAACGATAATAAATGTCGTCATACAAACCCAACGCCTTCATAACATAAACAACAAGGTCGATTGCATCAAGAAACTCTTTTTCAACCTGTTCAGGTGTACAGATGATGTGACCATCCGCCAACGTAAACTGCCGCAGACGTATCAGCCCGTGCATTTCCCCGCTTGATTCGTTACGGAACAACGACGCCGTCTCATTATACCGAATGGGTAAATCCCGATAAGACCGCCCGCGATTCAAATATGCCTGAAACTGGAACGGGCAAGTCATGGGGCGCAATGCAAAAACTTCCTTGTCGCTCTCTTCGTCGCCCATAACAAACATTCCGTCTTTATAATGTTGCCAATGCCCCGAAATCTTGTACAAGTCTGACTTACCGAAAGACGGCGTTTTAGTAATCTGATACCCGCGCTCCTCCTCCAAATCTTCCACCCAGCGTTGCAACAACTGTACGATTTTTGCCCCTTTCGGCAACAAAATGGGCAGCCCCTGCCCGACAACGTCGGCAGTGGTGAACAATTCCAACTCCCGCCCGAGTTTGTTATGGTCACGAAGTTTTGCCTCCTCTAACCGCGCGAGGTGTTCCTCAAGCTGTGCCGATTTTGGGAACGCCGTGCCGTAAATGCGCGTGAGCATTTTATTCTTCTCGCTTCCGCGCCAATACGCGCCCGTCGCCGACAACAACTTAAACGCCTTCACGTCCGACACGCGCGCCAAGTGCGGGCCCGCACAAAGGTCAATGAACTCGCCCTGCTTATAGAACGCCAACGCTTCGCCTTTTTGCGCCAACTCTTCGATTAACTCCAACTTATACGGCTCATCGGCGAACTGCGTTTTTGCCTCATCAACGCTCAAAGCAAAACACTCCAACGAATGCCCTTCTTTGACTATTTTTTTCATCTCTTTTTCGATTTTGTCTAAATCCTCTGCCGTGAAGGGCGTTTCAACGTCAAAGTCGTAATAAAAACCGTTCTCGATTGACGGGCCAATTCCGAGTTTCGCTGCGGGGAACACTCGCTTGACCGCCTGCGCCAATATATGCGCGGCAGTATGACGAAACGCATCGCAACACTCGGATTCTTCAAACGGCACAAGCTTAGTCTCGCCGTCATGTAATAACATTTTTAACATCGTATTTTTCTCCTAATCATTAACTTATTAAACACATTCTAAACATTCTAACACTTTTTCGCGCAAATGTCAAGGGGGAGTGTGACACTCCCCCATAAAGTTTATGATGTTTGGCTTGTTTGGTTTACAAATGACGTGCAGTCGGTACTCGCTGATGTGTTCCCCGTACCTTGTTTTCCCACACAAATTTTGTCTAATCCGCAGTAACTGCTGCCGTCGGTACAGTGGTTCGCACAGCTTGTCACCGTACACTCAATGTGTTTATTTTGGCAATTTTTTGCATTCATAATCAATACCTCTATTCGTTAAGATATAGTCGGTTAATTTCAAAATGGGCTTGTTTTTGCGAGAATATTTTTTGTCAGACAAGGCGAAAAATTCGCAAATAACCGCCGTTATTTAAGAATTTTTCAACGCAGTATGACAGAAAATATTTCGCAAAGGCGATGCTATTTTGGAGTTAATCGACTATATTGCTATTATAACCCGAATCACCGCAGTTAATACATTGACTTGTTTTGCCGTGACTGCCACGCCCTGAACACGTCCATACAGCGTTCGTTATCGCGTGAAACGAGGGACAGCTTTTCGCCGTCGGGCATTCCTTCGCGAATGAACGAATAAATATAATCGTCGTCAAAACCGATTGCCGCCGCGTCAGCCGCAGTCGCGCCGTAGTATAACGTGGGGATTTTCGCCCACATAATCGCGCCGAGGCACATGGGGCAGGGCATACAAGTAGAGTAAATGGTGCAGTCGTGAAGTGAAAACCGCCCGAGTGCCGCTGTCGCCGCACGAATCGCCGCAACTTCCGCGTGCATGGTAGGGTCATTCGTCTGCAATACGCGGTTATGTTCCTGCGCGACTATCCCACCGTCCGACGCTCGCACGATTACCGCCCCGAAAGGGCCGCCGTGTCCCTGCTCAATGCCCGACATTGCCTCTTGAATGGCAATCGCCATATAATCATGATTGTTGTTTATCGCTGTCATTCTCCCGCTCCGCTTTCTCGTTGTTCACGTTGTCGTCAGTGTCGTTCGTTTCGTTTTTATCGGCGCGTTCATTCGCCGCCATTTCTTCTTTATGTTGTGCCTCTTTTTGAATAATCTCGTCATACCGCTTGAATCGCCTTTTCCGCGCGCGCCGCACAAGCACCACAATCAAAATCACAACAGGAATCCACAGAGGAGACGTTACCGCCATTGCAATGACTAACCATTGCAAAATAGTTATAATGCCGCTTGTTACCGTAACAAAACCGTTACGAATCAGCCAACCCATGTCTTCTAATGTAAGCGAGTTCCAGTCTACGACGTACTGCTCTTCCTCTTCTTCTTCTTCCTCCTCGTACTCAATAACTTGGCTCATGGTAATGGACACCCGCGACATTCCTGTGAGACTTCGCAGGACTTTCAGCCGCCCTTCGATTGCTTCTATTTCTTCGGTGATTTGGTCAATCATACGTTGAACTTTCAAAATTTCGTCCAAATCCTCTGCATTCTCAAGCATATTGTTATAAGCTATAAGCGTGCCGCGCTTGGTTTCTAACCGCGTTTGCAAATCGTAGAACTCGGCAGTAACGTCTTCCGAATCGGTCTTGGAAAACATCACTCGGGAGTTATCGCCCACAAACGTCATGAACTCGCCTAATTTTTCGGGAGGAACACGCAACTCCGCCGTTACGTCTGTCAACTCATATTCAACGCCGTATTTTTTCTCAATCCGACGCGACATATTCATGGAAAACTCATAACCGCCTAACGCGTCGGCTTTTTCCACGAACCGCGCGTACAAGTCCGTCGCGCTCTCGTCGCGCGTCTCCACGCGCATTGACGCATTACGAATGACCTTGCGCTCAACATCGCTGACTTCCGCCCCGGCTACTTCGTCGTCATACTCGTCGGCGTATTCGCTACGCTCATACTCATTGTCATACTCGTCACCGTAATCGTCATCGTCCCGCACGTCATTGTTACCCCAACCGGGATTCACGTGAGGAGCCATCTCGCCAACTGCCTTTTCGTCAGAATCCATCATGCTGCACCCGACAATCCCCGAAAGGCAAAACAACGCCGCCAAACCTATTGCAATCTTTTTCACTCTATTTTTTCTTTTCATAGCAATCTCCCTTTACTACTGCTTATCTATACTATATAAACAATTTTGTTGTGCGATTTGTCTCACTTTTGGAAAATTATTTTGTGCCACTGCTAAAATTATAATATGTTAATACCTGTGTTCGGTATACCACAGAACACAGGTAAAATCAATAGACCTCTTGCGAAATTAAATGTGAGGGGATTTGCGTAGGCAATTTTTCGTCAGACAAGGCGAAAACGCAGAAATGCTTTGTGCATTTCGAGTATTTTCAACGCAGTATGGCGGGAAGTTGACCGCAAAGACACTGCGTTTAATTTCGCAAGAGGTCTAATGACAATTTGATTACAAATTATTACAGTTTGGTTACATTATCCGCTAAACGTCCCCACTCTGAATCCGTCAACGGCGATTGCCCCCGACACGTTCTCTCCCTCGACGATTACCCTGACATGAACGCTGTGACCCTTTATCACGCTGTTCGCGTTGAACACTCCGCTGACTATATCTCCGTGTTCGTCAACCGCCGCACCTCGGTAATTGACTTTGACCTTAACTTCGTCACCCGCAACATCTGCCGTTATAACAGCCTCACCGTCACCGCTACTGTCGATTGCCTGTGCGAACGCCTCATACAACTCAAACATTTCCTCCGTGACAGGCACAGCCGTGCCGTTCACGGTGATTACGCGCTCACGTACGCTCACGCTTACGTCAACATCAGCCCCGACGCGAATCCCGCGCGCCACGCCGTCATACGCGTCATACAGCTCCTCATCAATGGTGAGAGCACCAAATACAGGCGTGTCCACTGCCTCGAACGCGTCCTGCGCCGCAGGAACGTAAAACTCCGCAGGGCTTTTGGGTAAAGACTGCCCACGTTCCTCAAGAGAGTTACCGCCAATAATAACGAACCCCACCGCCACGGCAATCACCGCCGCGAATATCCCCAAACATATCTTCATCACTTATACCTTCGCACCTTTATCCACAAACACAGGGTAATTCTCCGTGCCCTCGAGAGTACGGTAACTGCCGAGCGTCACGTCTTTGTCTGCAATGACGTAATTCATCTCACACTTTTCGCCGATTTCCGCGTCCTGCATGATAATGCTGTTACGCACGACTGCGTGTTTGCCCACTTTAACGCCTCGGAACAAAACGCAGTTCTCGACTGAACCCTCAATGATGCAACCGTCTGCAATCAGCGAGTTAGTCACACACGCCTCCAAACCATACTTGGCGGGGGCTTCGTCGCGAATCTTGGTGTAAATGGGGCGTTCCGAATTGAACACGTCCGCGCGTTTCGCGAAATCCATCAACGCCATATTCGCCTTATGATAACTCATGATGCTGTCAATCTGCGAGTACACGCCGTCGTATTGATACCCTATAATCTTCAGCTCTTTACAACGGTGCTGAATCACATCAATTTCAAAGTTGTACAGGTTACGGCTTGCCGACTCTTTCACCATATTAAGCAAAAACTCTTTACTCATGACAAACATATTCAAGCTGACGTTTGCCTCAACGCAAGAATGTTCGTCCCCACTCGCTTCACCGCCACCGAGTTTGTTTAGTTTTTCAAAACGCGGGCGAATCAAAACGTCGTATACCAATCCGTCTTGATTGACGTTGAGAACTGTTTTAGTCTTGAGCGTATCATGTGTGTAACTGCCCCTGCCGTAAACAGCAGTAATGTCTGCGCCTTTTTGTATGTGAGCTTTGAGAATCTTCTTGAAATCGACATTTGCAACCACGTCACAGTCACACATGACGACGTAATCGTCGCTCACGCGCTCAATAAAGCGAATCACATTGGCGAGAGCCTCCAACCGTCCACGATACAGACCGCCCGCCGCGTAAGAATCGGCGGCGCGTCCGTAGGGTGGTAACAGGAATAATCCGCCCGTCTTGCGCGACAAGTCCCATTCATCACCCGAACCCAAATGGTCAAGCAATGATTGATAGTTAGACTTTGTGATGACCCCTACCGACGAAATCCCCGAATTCACCATATTAGACAACGGAAAGTCAATCAAACGATACCGCCCGCCGAAAGGAACGCTCCCCGTCGTACGAATCTTAGTCAAATCGGTTATTGTTGAATCGTGCATATTTGCGAAAATAATCCCCGCCGCACTCACTCTTTTGCTTGCCATCTATTCTACCTCCGCTAAATGTTTTTTACTATGCCCGCCGACTTCACGCCCGTTGCTTATCAATCATAGCCTTCGGCGGGACGTTCGTGTCCGCTTTAATATCCACGCCATGCCCCACGACTGCCACGCCCCAGCTATCTTTGTCGGCGATTGTCGCAGGGTCGCCGCCCACTGTCGCATTCTCTTCAATGACGCTGTTCTCACCCACGATGGAATACTGCACCACCGCGCCCGCCTTAACCGTCGCTCCGGGCATAACAATGCTGTAATTTACCGCCGCGCCTTTCTCAATCGTGACGCCCGCAAACAAAATGGACGAATCCACCTGTCCGTCAATGTTGCAACCCTCCGAAATCATGGAGTTCTCAATCGTGCAGTTGTCACCGCAATAATGAGGCTGCATAACATCAGTACGCGAGTACACACGCCAGTTGGGGTCGTACAAGTCAAGCGGAATCTTAGGATTCAGCAAGTCCATATTCGCTTCCCACAAACTGTCAATCGTCCCGACATCTTTCCAGTACGCGTCAAAGTTATAAGCTACCATTTTGCAGCCGTCTTTGAGCATATCAGGAATGATATTACCGCCGAAATCTTTCTTAGCGGTCACGTCGTTCTCGTTGGCAATCAGATACTTTTTGAGCGTCTGCCAAGAATAAATATACACACCCATAGACGCCAAATTAGACTTAGGCTCTGCGGGTTTTTCCGCAAACTCGTTAATCACGCCGTTTTCATCGGTTGCCATAATCCCAAACCGCGACGCTTCTTCCCAAGGGACTTCTAACACGGCAATCGTCACGTCCGCTTCGGTTGCTTTGTGATGGTCGAGCATTTTGGCATAATTCATCTTATAAATGTGGTCACCTGCAAGAATGGCAACGTATTCAGGGTTGTAGCGGTCAACAAAGTTGATATTCTGGTATATGGCGTTCGCCGTCCCCGAATACCAAGACTTGCCGCCCGAGCTTTCATAAGGCGCGAGTACATGAACACCGCCGTGGACACGGTCTAACCCCCACGGATGTCCGTTGCCTATGTACTCGTTGAGTACAAGAGGCAGATACTGCGTAAGCACACCCACCGTGTCAATGCCCGAGTTGACACAGTTGCTTAACGGAAAATCAATCAAGCGATACTTTCCGCCGTACGGAACAGCGGGCTTCGCCATTTCTTGCGTAAGGGCATACAGGCGTGCACCCTGTCCGCCTGCCAAAATCATAGCTACACACTCTTTTTTTACGTGCCTCATCTTCGCACCTCCATTTGACTATCTGTAATTAGTTTTCGCTTATCGGTCGCGGTCTCAAGAACAATGCCGACGCCGCCGGGATTTTCACCGTGAGCGAGTAAGACTCATCGTGCATGGGTACCGGGTTAGCAGTCAGTACACCATTGAGGATTCCGTCACCGCCGAACTTCTTTTCGTCAGTGGAGAACACTTCCTCATACTGTCCGCTGAGCGGTACACCGAACGTATACTCCATGTGTTCACGCGGCAGGAAATTGCAAACAATAATCAACTCTTCACCTTTTGAGTTGATTCGACGGAACACAAGCACAGAGTTTTGATTATCGTCGGGAACAACCCACTTGAAACCGCTCCAGTCGCTCTCGTTCTCCCACAACTCGTCAGACTTGAGGTAGAACGCATTCATCTCTTTGACGAACTCCTGCAACTTCTTGTGTTCTTCAAACTCAACAATGTCCCAGTCAAGCCCCGTCTTGTAGTTCCACTCCTTATACTGCGCGAACTCCTGCCCCATGAACATCAGCGACTTGCCGGGGTGAGCCGCCATGTACGCCAAGAACGTCCGTAATGCCGCAAACCGTTTCTCACGCGGACCGCTCATCTTGTCCAACATGGAGCATTTTCCGTGAACCACTTCGTCATGCGAAATGGGCAGAATATAATTCTCCGAGAAAGCATAATGGAACGAAAAAGTCAACATTCCGTGATAATCGTGGCGATACTCCGGAGACATGGACATATACGCCAACATATCATTCATCCACCCCATGTTCCACTTGAAGTTGAACCCCAACCCTCCTATTTCGGGCGGCTTGGTCACCATAGGCCACGCAGTAGATTCTTCCGCAATCATGAGAATATTAGGGAACACATTGAACAAATTCGCGTTGAGCTTCTTGAGAAACGCAATCGCCTCAAGATTCTCGTTACCGCCCTCGTGATTACGACGCCATTCCTTGCGGTCATAATCAAGGTATAACATGGACGCAACCGCGTCAACGCGCAACCCGTCAATATGAAACTCCTTGAGCCAGTAATAAGCATTACTAATCAGGAAAGACTGTACTTCGCCCTTGCCCCAATCAAAAATGCGCGTTCCCCAACCGTAGTGTTCGCGTTTAAGCGGGTCTTCATACTCGTAGCAACACTCACCGTCGAACTCATACAACCCTGCCGCGTCTTTAGGGAAGTGCGCGGGTACCCAGTCAAGAATCACCCCTATGTCGTGCCCGTGACAGAAATCGACAAACTGCATGAAGTCATGCGGCGTCCCGAATCGTGACGTGGGTGCATAGTATCCGATACCCTGATACCCCCACGAACCGTCAAACGGAAACTCCGCAATGGGCATAAGCTCAATATGCGTGTACCCCATCTTCTTAACGTACGGAATCAAGCCGTTAGCAATCTCCATATAGCTGAAGAGCTGGTCTTCATCATTCTTTTTGAGCCACGAACCTAAATGAACTTCGTATATGTTAATGGGCGAACGGAACAGGTTGCTGTCTTGTACCTTCGCCTGCCACTTTGAATCTTTCCACTTATACCCGCTTATGTCATAAACTTTCGTGGCGGTATTGGGGCGCGTTTCCATGTGGAATCCGTAAGGGTCGGCTTTGTTGATAATGCGCCCGTGTGAGGACTCGATGGAATACTTATAAGTGTCATACTTTTTCAGCCCGGGTATGAACAGCTCCCACGTTCCCGTCGTTTCGATGAGGTTCATATCGTCACGCGTACGGTCCCAGTGGTTGAAATCGCCCACCACGCTGACGCTCCGTGCGCGAGGTGCCCATACGCGAAAACGTACCCCCTCAACCGAGCCTTGCTTGACAAAATGCGCGCCGAAAAACTTGTAGCCCTCTAACAACTCGCCCTCATGATAGAGATGCAACGGCATTTCGTGTTCCTTTTTTATTGCAATTGATTTACTCATTATAACATCATTCTCCTCTGCCTGTTTCCTGCTCTTGTTACAGATTATACCATATATTATATTAAAAAGCAAGCCCATTCGCAAGTTCTACAGCAAGTTCTACATATCTTCCAATTTATTCTGCGAATTTTTGTGCAAGTTGCACAAAATTCCAAATAATTCCCTGCTTGTGTTAAATATTAAAATGCCTGTCATTATTCTATCACCATAACATTGTACCATACAAAATAAAATTTAGCAACTATTTTTTTGAAAAGTTATTGCAAATTTTTTCAAGATAGTGTAATATATAGAAGTGACTAATAACGAAGAGATGAGGTAAATGTGCCATTATGACAGCCATCAACAACGATTCATATAAAAACGCAGGGGTGGACGTGACTGCGGGCTACAGGTCAGTGGAACTGATGAAGAGCCATGTTAAGAAGACGTTTGTACAAGCAGAGGGCGTTATGTCAGACATTGGCGGATTCGGCGGATTGTTCGCCCCCAACCTTTCGGGCATGACTGAACCTGTACTCGTTTCGGGAACAGACGGTGTGGGAACAAAGCTCAAGCTCGCGTTTATGACGGACAAGCATGACACGGTAGGCATTGACCTTGTGGCAATGTGCGTGAACGACATCATTTGCTGCGGCGCGAAACCGCTGTTTTTCTTAGACTACATCAACTGCGACAAAAACGTCCCCGAAAAGATTGCCTCGATTGTCAAAGGAATCGCCGACGGTTGCGTACAGTCGGGTTGCGCCTTAATCGGCGGCGAAACGGCAGAACACCCCGACATGACCGCCGAAAACGAGTATGACTTGGCAGGGTTCTGCGTAGGCATAGTAGACAAACTCCGAATCATCGGCAAAACGGCGCAAGCAGGAGACGCACTCATAGGATTGGCGTCAAGCGGCGTACACTCCAACGGATTTTCGCTGATTCGTAAAGTTTTCGCGAACGAACTCACCACAGACGCGGCACTCTGCCACGAACTTCTCACGCCTACGACAATCTACGTCAAGCCAATCGCGGCATTGATTAAGAACGTCGGCGTTAAAGGCATTTCAAACATCACGGGCGGCGGATTTTACGAGAACATTCCGCGTTGTCTGCCAACAGAGTTGACTGTGCGAATCAACAAAACCTCCTACACAGTCCCCGCTATATTCGAGCGTATTGCCCAAACAGGCGGCGTTCCGCAAAACGATATGTACTGCACATTCAACATGGGTATCGGAATGGTAGCCGTCGTTTCACAACAAGACGTTGCCAAAGCAATCACCGTTCTCGGTGACAACGGCGTGAACGCGTGGCACATTGGTGAGGTAGTCACAGGGAATGACTTAACTATAGTATGAAGAAAGTTGCTGTATTAGTATCAGGCGGCGGGACAAATTTGCAGGCGTTAATCGACAACGATGTTCCTATCACCCTTGTGATTTCCTCCTGTGACGACGCTTACGCCCTCACGCGCGCGCAGAAAAACGGCATAACCGCCGAGGTGGCGCAGTGGTCAGAATACAGAGCATTACCAAACGGCAGGGCGGCATTCACCAAGCATATTATCGGCATTTTATTACAGTATAACATAGATATTGTTGTTTTAGGCGGTTTCATGGTAATCCTTGACGAGAGCCTTTGCGCCGCTTACCCGCGCGCAGTCGTGAATGTTCATCCGTCGCTGATTCCTGCGTTCAGCGGCGAGGGGTACTACGGACTGAAAGTCCACAAAGCGGCATTGGCGCGCGGCGTAAAAGTATCAGGGGCTACTGTGCATTACGTCAACGAAATATGCGACGGCGGTGAAATTATCGCGCAAAAAGCTGTGCCCGTACTGGACGGTGACACGCCCGAAACACTTCAGGCGCGTGTCATGCAAGTCGAGCGTGAAATCCTGCCTGAAGCAGTGAAAAAAATAATAGAAATATAATGGTGTATCGTATGAAAACAATCAGCGAAGTATTAGGCAGTCGTAAATACCCCGGCAGGGGAATCATCATGGGGGTGAGCCCCGACGGCACGAAAATGACCGTCGCCTACTTTATCATGGGCAGGAGCGAGAATTCCCGCAACCGCGTTTTCGAGGAAACGCCGACCGGACTACGCACGAGGGCGTTTGACGAAAGCAAAGTCACCGACCCCGGCCTGATTATCTACAACCCCGTGGTGGTCATCGGCGACCGCCTCATCGTCACCAACGGTGAGCAGACCGACCAAATCGCCGCGCTCATGACCGGGCGACATCAGCTCACTTTCGCGCAAGCACTCCACTTCAACAAGTTCGAGCCGGACGCACCTATTTACACTCCGCGAATATCGGCGATTATGGGCTGTGATAACCCGCATTACTCGCTGTCAATCAGCAAAACCGCCGACGGCAACCCCGACTCCTGCCAACGCTTTGTCTACTCCTATGATGAACCTGTCGCAGGTCAGGGGCATTGTATTCACACCTATGGGGACGACGATGTAAACCTGCCGAGCTTTTGCGGTGAACCGCATACACTCACTACGCAGGACAATATAGACACGTTCACCGACGAAATCTGGAGCGCGCTGAACGCCGACAATAAAGTATCGTTGTACACGCGATTCGTGACAATCGAAACAAACGAATACGAAACGAGGTTAATCAACAAATATGAATGAAATTCAACTTAAATACGGTTGTAACCCCAATCAAAAACCGTCGCGAATTTTCATGGAAAACGGTGATTTACCCTTGCAAGTGCTGAACGGCAACCCCGGGTACATCAATTTTATGGACGCGCTGAACGGCTACCAGTTAGTGCGCGAGTTAAAGGCGGCTACGGGGTTATGCGCGGCAACTTCGTTTAAGCACGTTTCGCCTGCGGGCGCGGCAGTCTGCACGACCTTAGTCGTGGCGTATGAAAAAGCGCGCAATGCCGACCCATTATCGAGTTATGGGGACTTTATTGCCTTGTCCGACAAGTGTGACGTTGCGACGGCTAACGCTATCAAGCCGTTGGTGTCAGACGGTGTAATCGCGCCTAACTACGACAGTGACGCATTGGAAATCCTCATCACCAAGCGCAAAGGCAACTACAACGTCATCAAAATCGACCCTGACTACACGCCCGCACCCATTGAACGCCGCCAAATCTACGGCGTGACGTTTGAGCAGGGACGCAACGAGCTGTTGATTGAAAAATCAATGTTAGACAACGTGGTAACGAAACACACCAACATTCCCGACGCCGCCAAGACCGACTTGTTAGTCGCGTTAATCACGCTTAAATACACCCAGTCCAACTCAGTGGTATACGCCTACAACGGCGTGTCAATCGGCGTGGGCGCAGGGCAACAATCCCGCGTAGCTTGTACACGGTTGGCGGGCGACAAAGCCGACGACTATTTCAAGCGATTAGGCGTCCCCCAGAGAGGCGTTTCGCTTGCCTCAGACGCATTCTTCCCCTTTGCTGACAACATCGAACGTGCTAAGGAGAGCGGTGTGGCATACATCGCACAACCCGGCGGCTCTATCCGCGACGAAGAGGTAATCGAAGCCTGCGATAAGCACGGCATCGCTATGGCATTTACGGGCGCAAGATTATTTCATCATTAGGATAAACTACCCACCAAAAAATCGCCATGTCAGCCGTTTCAATACAAGCCAAAAAGTCACCCTGTCCACCGATTCTGCCGCCATAACGTACCCCTCATAAATCACTTCGCCACCCAACGTCGCGGTAATCGTACCAACGGGCTGATTCGCCGCAATGGGCGCGGTGATTTCGTCAGGCAAGTACACCTGCCACTCAATACGCGACGCCTGCCCTCTCGGAATGACGATGACAGGCGGATTTTGTTCTGCTACGGCGACTTGTTGAACAGTCCCGCGAAGGACGGGCAACGTCAAGCCGACAACGTGCCGCGTGTCTTCTGACTCGCTCACGTCAGGAACGTGCATTTCAAACCCGCCGAACCCCGTATCCAATAAATGCTCGGATAACGTCAGCCGCGCCGATTCGTCCGCACACCCCAACACAACGCTGATAAGCCGCATATCGCCGCGAACCGCCGCCGCCGCGAGGCAATGCCCTGCATTGTCAGTCGTCCCAGTTTTCAGCCCCTCAATGCCGTTATAATAGGTAATGAGCTTGTTCGTATTGAGCAGTTGCGTTTCGCGCTCCGTACCCGTGCGAACGGAACACAGCCGCGTCAACGCGTATTCGGCGAAATAGACGTAGTTCTCCTCACGCATGAGCGCGCGGGACATGATTGCAATGTCCTGCGCGGTGCTTACGTGGTCGGCATGGTCTAACCCCGTAGCATTGACGAAATTCGTATTGTTCATGCCCAATACGTGCGCTTTGCGATTCATAAGCGCGACGAATGACGGCTCACTTCCCGCAACACGCTCCGCAAGCGCGACTGCCGCATCATTGGCAGACGCAATCACCACCGACTTCACTAAATCCGCGACGGTCATGGCTTCACCCGCGTTCAGCCAAATGGTGGAACCCTCCATTGACGCCGCGTGAGCCGTCGCCGTGACTTCTTCGGAAAGGCTCAACCTCCCCGAATTCAACTCCTCCGCCGTCAGTAAAAGCAGCATAATCTTAGTCAATGACGCTATGGGCAACCGCTCCCGCGAATTGCTCTGCGCCAGTACCGTGCCCGTTGTCGCTTCAATCAGTACATACGCCGTCGATTGAGGCAGAGGTGTTTCGTCCGTTTCTGCGTGTACGAAACCGGATACGTAAGCCCCCCAAAACAATATCGCCAACAAAAATGCCAATTTTTTCATGTCGTCCTCCCACCAAAAGCAAAAAATACCTTGTACATTTTATGAGGACAAGTGTTTATAATATGACTATGACTACTACTATGAATAAAAATATTACAGCCGACAAAACGGCACTCATGAAATTTTTTACCCTGTTTTTGGGCGGCGGAATTATATATGGCGGGATTGAAGTTTTGATTAGGGAATACACGCACATCTCCATGATAATAACGGGCGGGCTGTGTTTCGTGTTGATTGGCGCGTTGCGATATTCGCGGCACAATATCCCCGTGACCGTGCGTATGCTCATAGGCGCGCTGATTATCACCGCGTTGGAATTAGCCAGCGGGTTGATTGTCAATGTATGGTTAGGCTTGAATGTGTGGGACTACAGTTACGAGCGCGGCAACTATTTAGGGCAAATCTGCCTACGCGCAACGTCGTTCTGGGTGTTTTTGTCCTTCATTGCGGTGTATTTAGACGTGTTTGCGCGGCGCGGTATGTTCAAAGAACGAACTTCACCTATGCGGATATTGCCGTAATAAACTTGACAACTGATAAATGCTGTGATACAATGTACACATCACAGTAACGGAGGTTGTTTGATGAAGTTTGAATGGGACTCATATAAAAACGACGAAAACATTGAAAAACACAAAGTTTCTTTCGATATAGCAAAGACTGTCTTTAAAGATAAATTCGCCAAATATCTTTATGACGATGAACATTCAAACTATGAGGATAGATTTATTATTATAGGAATAGCGGAAATAATCAACCAATAACTATACGTTTGTTACTGTATGCGTGGCAAAGATGAAAAAATAACGCGCCTTATATCCGCGAGAAGAGCTACTAAACAAGAAATTCAACTTTATATGGAGGGGAAATTATGAGAGAACTGACCGCTGAAGACTTCAAAAAAGCGTTACCTAATCCTTTTTATGATAAACTCGTAAAAGAGGTTATAGTGCCGGTAGACCGTGAAGATTACACCATCTTTGAAGAGATAGCCAAGTCAAATGATGAAAGCCCCGAATCGCTTATGAAACGCTGTTTGCACACTAGTGCGAAACGTCTGCAAGAAACACCCTGAAATCCTCACTCAAACCAAGCCACTACGCGCGCACTTCCGCGCTTCTCGCCTATGCGCGACAATGCCGCACGCACAACGCCTCTGAACGCAGGGGCGTTCTTGCATTTCACCACTAATCGCTCCCGAAACATTCCGCCGACATTCCCCGCGCCGCTACGTACAGGCCCGAGTACGCGCACGAACAGCGGCGTTTCGCGCACGGCGTTCACCGCCGTAAGCTCTTCATTAAACAACAACAGAAACGCTGCCGCCGTGTCCGCAGCCGACTGTTCCACTACGTCGCTTACCTCCACAATGCACAAATCACAAAACGGCGGGAACGACAACGCTTGGCGAATCGCCGCTTCCTCTTCATAGAAGCCGCGATAATCCTGATTCGCCGCCAACTGCATGACGTAATGCTCCGGGGTAAACGTCTGCAAAAACGCAGTACCGCCTTTATCGGCGCGCCCTGCCCGCCCGACGACCTGCGTAATCAGCGAAAACGTACGCTCATACCCGATGTAGTCACCCGCATACAAAGAATTGTCAATCAGCAAAATCCCCACCAACGTCACGTTAGGAAAGTCCAAGCCTTTGGCAATCATCTGCGTACCCACCATGATGTCATACTCCTGCTTGCCGAAACTGCCGAACCCCCGCTCATACGCACCGCGCGTTTGCGTAGTGTCGGCATCCATACGCAAAATACGCGCCGTAGGGAACAGCGTCTGCAACTCGTCCTGAACACGTTGCGTACCCGTACCCGTACTGCGAATCAATCCGCTCCCGCACTTGCCGCAACGATTGTTACACTGTACCGACAAGCCGCAATAATGACAAGACAGGCGGTTGTTGGCTTTATGATACGTCAGCGCGACGCTGCAATGCGGACACATGGCGACCTCTCCGCAAGTCATACAGCAGACGTGAGTGAAATACCCCCTGCGATTAAGCAAAACGAGAGACTGTTCCCCGCGCGACAAGTTACGCTTGAGTCCGTCCAATAACTCGTTACTGAATATCGCGCCTTGTCGTTCAAACTTCATATCAATAATTCGCACATCGGGCAGACGGTTACCCGAATATCGCTTGTCTAACCTAATTAACGTATATTTCTGCGTGACGGCGCGGCGATAACTGTCCATGCTCGGCGTTGCCGACGCAAGCACGAGTAACGCATTATGCCGAAAACAGCGTTGTTTCGCAACGTCCCGCGCGTGATAACGCGGACTGCGCTCCGATTTGTAGGTATGCTCACCCTCCTCGTCAATGACAATCAGTCCTATATTATCCAACGGCGCGAATACCGCACTGCGCGTCCCGAGTACAATTTTCGCCTCGCCCGACGCAATACGCCGATACTCGGCAGTGCGGCGGCTCATGCTCAACCCTGAATGAATAATCGCCGCCGTGTCACCGAAATAGCTGTTGAATATAGCGATTGTCTGCGGCGTCAGCGCGATTTCGGGGACTAATACCAATGCCGACTGCCCCCGCGCCAAACACACCCCCACTAACTTGATGAATACCGACGTTTTGCCGCTCCCCGTTACGCCGTGCAACAGCGCACACTTAGGCGCGGGCGTGTCCAACAGGTCAAGCAACGTCGCGAACGCGGTTGACTGCTCCTCGTTCAAACAGATGTCGTCCGCACTGCGCGAAGGAAGTATGACTTCCTCTTCTTGTAAAACCTCAATTTCCTCAAGCACGCCTTTTTTGACCAAAGTAGTCACCACGGAAGCCGTCACACCGCAGAGGTAACACAGCTCTTTGACGCTTGCGGAGTTATTCTCCAACGCCTCAATGACGCTGCGCTGTTTAGGCGTGAGTTGCGGCGGCAATTCTGCAAGCGACAATTGCAAAATCTTATGCGTTTTTAACTTCTCGTCAGGGAGTACCGCGCCACTCTTGAGCGCGGGCGGTAATATACACCGCACGGCAGTATAATATGTACAAAACGTATTTTCTTTGAGCCACTCGGCTAACCGCAACATCTCGTCGTTCATATGCGCGGTGTCGTCGATAACCTCGTTTATTCCTTTAACTCTGAGAGGCTCGTACTCCCGCTCCTCAACGGCGAAAACCATGCCGATAATTTTGCGCGTCCCGCGCCCGAACGGCACGAGTACACGCTTGCCCGGCGTGACCACCCCGACAAGCTCATAGGGCACTGCATAAGAATAAAGGCGGTCAAAGCTGTACAACGCTTTTTCTACCGCCACTAACGCGACTGTTCCGGTGATTGGTTCATTCATGACCATCACGCCTGTCAATCTCGCTCAATATTATATCGGCGACTTCGTTGATTGCCGTTTGCAAATCGTCATTAGTAACGTGATACTTATAATCACCTGCGTTGGCAAGCTCAATTCGCGCGCGCTGAATCCGCAACTCGATTGTATTATCGTCCTCCGTGCCGCGGCTGACTAACCGTCTGCGTAATTCCGTCAATGACGGCGGCAGAATAAAAATAAGTACCGCGTCGGGGAACATTCTCACAATGTTCGCCGCGCCCTCCGCCTCAATTTTAAGTATAATGTTGCCGCCTTCCTCAATGGTATTCATAATCGTCTTACGGCGCGTTCCGTAATAATTGCCGCAATACTCGGTGTATTCCAAAAACTCGCCTTCGCCAATCAGCCGCTCAAACTTTTCTCGCGTAATAAAATAATAGTGGACGCCCTCTTCTTCACCGGTACGCATGGCGCGAGTTGTCGCCGAAACGCTGTAATGCAGTTTCAGCTTGTTTTTATAAACCTCAAATTCGCTATACTTGCTAAACTCACCGAATTCTCGGAACAATCCATGCACAATCGTATCTTTTCCACACCCCGCAGGCGCAGATATAACGATTAACATACCTTTTTTATCCATTTGTATCTCCTATGGCGTCATCTGACTTATTATATACTCGTACTCGCGCCGACAGTATCACGTGTCCCGAGTCCATAACATATACGCTCTGTGTTTTCTTTCCGCATGATGCGTCCACCAACAAGTTCTTGTCTTTCGCGGCGGCAATCAGCCGCTTGACAGGTGCGGCGTCCGCCATAACAATCGCGACTATTCGTGCGGCGTTCAACACGTTGCCGTACCCTATATCAATCATGTTCATTTTCAGACCGTACCTTTCATGCCTTTCACACCTTTCATGCACTCCTTAATCAACGTCTCCGCAATCGCGAAATCCTCCGCCGTCGTGATTTTTATATTACGTGTATCACCCTCCACTGCCTTGACCGACACACCCAACCGTTCAACCAGCATACTGTCATCAGTAACGCCGCAATCATTAAGAGTCTTTCGATACAACTGTAAATCGAACACTTGCGGCGTCTGTGCCTTATACAATGTCTGTCTGTCAGGCGTACTCACCACAACGCCGTCACGCACTACTTTTACTGTGTCCGTGACTGCCACAACAGGAATAGCCGCCCTGTGCGGCTCATGAATCAACGCCGCCGCTACGACTTTATCAATCAACACAGGCGTCACCAAAGGTCGCGCGCCGTCATGAATGGCAACAATGCCCGACTCTGCGGCAATCGCGCTCACGCCGTTCGCCACTGACGCGGCTCGGTCTGCTCCACCCTCCACCACAGTAGCGATAATTCCCGCATTACGGCACCACTCCCGCACTGTCGCAACGCGCTCGGGGCGCACAACCACGATAATATCGTCAACGCTGTCCGCCGCCGCGAACGCCTCAAGCGAATAAAGCAGCACAGGCTTGCCCACAACGTGCGCGAAAATCTTATCAGTACCGCCTGTCCGCACAGAAACGCCTGCCGCTACAATAACGGCAGTCGTGCTTGCGCGCTTGTCGGCGTCAACCAACCGTGTCCGGTTCATCAGGTTCCTCTGTATCTTCGGGCGGCGGTTCGGTGGGTTTCGGAGGATTCTTCGCAGGATAAATGGTGATTACATCTGCTTTCTTGTTCTCGTCACCGGCAGTGAGCGGATAAGGCGCGGCAATTCGGATAGTAGACTTCTCCGGTGCAACCCGCGCAATCGTGCCGTCTGCCCCCTCGACATACTCGTCTAACTCCTCGGGCTCGGGGTTTATAATAATATTCTCGACAGCGACGCCCAACTCCTGTAACCGCTTTTGATACTCTTGCGGTTTCTCGTCTTTATTGGGTTTAGGCAAAGTAATGAACTCTTTACCAAGGCTAAACTTAATGGTTATTTCTGAACCCACTTCAACGATTTCGCCCGGCTTAACGCTCTGCTCAAGAATCGTCCCGTACGGAACGGTGACGCTCGTACTCGTGCAGAACTCACCCTCATACTTAAACACAAACGCGCCGTCATACATATTGTTCAGCTCTGCCATGAACTCACGCGGATTTGCAAAATTAAGAATCATGAAATTCGGAGCGGCACGCATTTCGCCCACTTCGGGAGGATTACACTCAACGCATTCACACCCCGTCGTATGTTCTTCTTGCGTACACTCACAATCCGCAATGAGATTGCCGCAGCCATCACACTGTACACATACACACGTTTCGTCATATTTACCGCAACCGTCACACGTCACAGCAGTATCTTCGGGGGGGGAACTAACGCAGGAATCCAATTTACCCACCAACGCAAGTGTCAGCAGAATCGCAAAAAGCAAGACTACGCCGCCGATAATCGAAAAAACAATAATCATCTTGCGCTTTTTCTTATCCTCGCGGGCTTTTTTACGCATTTGCGCCTCGGTCAACTCGGAATCGCTTTCATGCTCCTGTTCATCGTCATCATTGTCAAAATCTATGTTAATTTCAAAAGGAACGTCTTTGTGCTTAGATACGTGCGGCGTGACACCTGCTTCAGGCGCGGTTTGGTCAACCCCCAACAGTTTTGCGAACTCACCCACCGTCTTAATCCGCTTAGACACGTCCAACGCAAGCGCGTTCATGACTGTCGCCGCAACAGATTCGGGAATGCGGTCATTCAGCGTGTTCGGCGAAACCAACTTATCGTTCTCTGACCGCGAGGGCGCGTCTTGCGGAACCACTCCTGTCATGACATTATAAAGGAGTGCGGCAAGACCGTACACGTCCGTCCACTCACCGTGGCGGTCGGTGGAGTTATACTGTTCAGGCGCGGCAAACCCCGCATACACCTCCGAATTGAGCTTGGAGTCATACGTGCGCGCCGCAGTAATGGCGAAATCCGCCACATAAGGCATGAGCTTGTTGCTCCCGAACACGCCCGTGTTCCCGAGATGCACGAAATTCTGAACAAAAACCGTCTTAGGCGATATACCCCTGTGTACGATTCCCGCAGAGTTGACACGCCCGAGGGCGGAAAACACCGTGCGGAACAGCTCCAATGCGCGTTCAGGCGAGAGCGTACCGTCAACACTCGTTAAGTACGTCTTGACAGGAACGCCCGAAACGTCCTCATACACAGCGTACGCCGTGCCGTTTTCCGAGAATACGTCAGCCACGCGCTGAATCCCCGGCAGTGAGCCTAAGCTCTGTAACGAACGATTCAGCTCCACGAATTCCGATAAGTAGGCTTTATATAGAGGCAACTCCCCTGTGTTGACCGTCAACGGCAACACGTCTTTCGCCCGTGTACAGAGCGCGTCGGGCATATACTCTCTTATAGAAATCTTGCTCTCGGTGAGCGTGTCATACCCTGCGTACAATGCCGCTTCTCCGTTATAGGAAATCAGCTTGCCGACGATGTATCGCCCTGCAAGAAACGTCTTAGGATACAGGTATGACGCTAAATGAACGCCCTTATCGACCCAGCCGCAGTGCGCGCATTCTTTTGACGGTTCGGCTTTAGCTACCCCCGCAGGCGGCGGACGCATACAGCTCATACAAAGGTTAGTTTCTTTTTTCATCTCAACTCTTAACTCCGGGCTTATTCTCGCTACGCTCGCGCCCTCCGCGGGTCGGGCAAAGCCCGACTCCTTGGCAAAACTCCGGGCTTATTCTCGCTACGCTCGCGCCCTCCGCGGGTCGGGCAAAGCCCGACTCCTTGGCAAAACTCCGGGCTTATTCTCGCTACGCTCTTGCTCTCTGCGGGATTCGGCAGAGCCGAACCCCTTGACATACGTCAAGCAATCAGAACATCAATTCTATTTTAATTATATCATTACTACTATTTTACATCATGAACGCCCTTTTGTCAATATGTATAATTACAGGTATTAAAAAAAGTTTTTTTTATACGGCTTTACTCTTGACATTTTTGCTTTTTTAGAGTAAAATTAGTTATAGATATGCTTGTATGCCCTGACTCAACCCTCAAAAAATGGGAGTTTCAGGTGATATATATAGCTTATTTAGCTTGTCCGACGGGTCTTGAATCATTCACGGCGCGGCGGTTCACATATTAACAGGAAAGAGGAATAGAGTAAATGCCAACACCGATTGTTGTTGTGCTTTGCCTTGTTTCGTTGTTGCTCGGAGGGGGCGTGGCAGGGTTCGTCGCGTTCAAACAGGGCGTGAAATCCCGCATGAAGTTCGCGGAATCTCATATCGAATCCGCCGAAAAAGAAGCACTCAGGATTGTCAACGAAGCCGAAGAAAAAGCACGTTCGGAAAAGAAAACCGCTTTAGTAGAAGCGAAAGACGAGATTTTCAAACTCAAAGAAAACGCCGAAAAAGAGCGCAACAGGCTCAAAGCAGAAGCCGACAGAGACGCCAAGGAACGTCGGGCAGAATTCACAAGGTCAGAGAAACGACTTCAGCAAAAAGAAGAAAACTTAGACAAAAAGACAGACAAATTCGAGAAAATGGAAGAATCGCTCTTAGCCAAACACAAAAAAGCAGACGAGAGCTTGCAGGAAGCCGAGAAACAAAAACAACTCCAGATGGACGTTTTACAGCGAATCTCGGGGTTCTCCAACGAAGAGGCGAAAGCACACATTCTGCAACTGTTAGATGATAAGTTAGACCGCGAAAAAGCGGTCAAAATCAAGGCGCAGGAACAGCGCATTAAAGACGAATGTGACGCCAAAGCGCGCAGTTACATTTCTCTTGCCGTGTCGCGGCTGGCATCCGAAACCGTGTCGGAACTTACTGTTTCGGTTGTGCCGTTGCCCACAGACGAAATGAAAGGGCGCATTATCGGTCGCGAAGGGCGTAATATCCGTACGCTCGAACAGCTCACGGGGGTTGATTTAATTATCGACGACACTCCCGAAGCGATTACTTTGTCCAGCCACGATAAAGTCCGCCGCGAAATCGCACGCATATCGCTTGAACGCTTAATTCAAGATGGGCGTATTCACCCGGCGCGCATTGAAGAAACAGTTGAGCGGGCGCGTCGCGACATCGAAGTAAGAATCAAGCAGGAGGGCGAACGCGCCGTAATGGACGCAAACGTCAACGGCTTGAATCATGAATTGGTACGGTTAATCGGGCGGCTGTACTACAGAACGTCGTACAGCCAGAACGTGTTGGCGCACTCGCTTGAAGTCGCGCATTTGGCGGGTATTCTCGCGGCAGAATTAGGCATTGACACGACTGCGGCACGTCGCGCGGGATTACTGCATGACATCGGCAAGGCGTTGACGCACGAAATCGAAGGTAGCCACGTCAACATCGGTATGGACGTTTTACGTCGATACAAAGAAAAGCCTGAAATCATTCACGCAGTTGAAGCTCACCACGGTGACGTTGAGCCGCGTACTGTCCTTGCGGCGATTGTGCAGGCGGCTGACGCGATTAGTGCGGCACGACCGGGCGCGCGTAGTGAAAGCTACGAGAACTACATCAAGCGTCTGCAAAAGCTCGAGGAAATCTGCTCGGGATACAACGGCGTCGAACGCGCATTCGCGATTCAGGCAGGGCGCGAGATTCGCGTCATGATTAAACCCGAGGCAGTCAATGACGACGGCATGGTGGTATTGGCGCGCAACATCGCCGAACAAATCGAAAAAGAGATGGAGTATCCGGGTCAAATTCGGATTCACCTCATTCGCGAGAGTCGCGCTGTGGATTTTGCTAAGTAACAATAGGCAACCTCCGAACGAATGAGTTTTAAGTTGACAGCCTTCGCCTCACGGTGAGGGCTGTTGTTCAAAAGGCAAACGGAAATGTTTTTACGGCGTTAGGAAAGATGGTTTCATTGCCATTTTGCGCCTTTCGCAGAAAGAAATGGTCATAAACATGAACGAAAACACACAAACTCCCCCCGAAATCAACCGTGACGAACCCGAGGGTGTAATATCTGCCAAACGGCATGAATACGACGTTCCTCCACCGAAAAAAGCAAAGGCTTTCAAGGATTTATTCCCCGAGCGCAGCATTCACGGCGAGATTATCCACAACTTTTTGTTCTCGCCCGACGATATATATGAACGAATCATGGGCGTATGTATGCTCCTGACGTTGCTTGCGGCGTTCAACCCTGTGCTAATCGGCATTAACGCAGTCGCCTACGGCATCGAAAACGTAGATTTCCTGCGTATTGCGTTTCTGTTGGCATTGGCGGGCGGATTCTTGTTCTGTACGATGTGGATAAAAAGGTCATACCCTGTGTATTTTTTATTACCGATTACTATTTTGAAAATGTTTTTTAGAGAGGGTGTCGGCGACATATTTTTAGCATTGGCATTCATGGCGACTGTTTACCTCATGTTCCGCGTGAAAGAACGTAAAGACGCAATACTCGCAGAGCAGGTGTTGGCGGCGGCTAAGGAGATGTACGGCGAAGAGTTCACGGGAGCAACAAATGAAAAAGAATGAATGCCAAAGGGCGGGCTCTGCTCGCCCTGCGGAGGGCTCAAGCGGAGCGAAGGCGCCCGGAGTTAAAAAGAATGACGTTTTCACCGCCCAAATACAATCATTGAGCAACGACGGTGCGGGTGTCGCTAAAATAGACGGCGTGACCGTGTTCGTACCCTTTACGGCAGTGGGAGACACAGCGGAAATCAAGGCAGTTAAAATCACTAAGTCGGTTATTTTCGGCAAACTTCTGCGCGTCATCTCACCATCGCCCGACCGTACAGACGTTGACTGTGAGGCGTTCCCCCTTTGCGGCGGGTGTGACTTTCGTCATATCAGCTACTCTGCAGAATTGCGCGCAAAAGAAAGCTTTGTCCGAGACGCGTTCACGCGTATAGGTAAGCTCACGCCGGAGTTTCTGCCCATAATTGCCGACAACGGCTGTACCGCGCGATACCGAAACAAAGCACAGTATCCGCTCACCAAAATCGCCGACGCACGCCGAGGAGAGGGTCACGCCGCACGTGTAGTCGCAGGATTCTACGCGCCGCGCAGTCACCGTATAATCCCGCACCGTGACTGCTTGCTGCACCCCGATGAGTTCAACGAACTGCGACACTTCATCGTTGATTACATCAGCGCGAACCGCTTGTCGGTGTATGACGAGGCGACACATTCAGGCGTGATTCGGCACATTTGCATACGTAAAGGGCATTACAGCGGCGAAATTAACATATGCTTAGTTGTACGGCGTAAAATCCCCGAGTTACGCAAACTCGCGAATATCATCGCCGCAGAATTCCCTGCAGTAACGGGTGTTGTCATGAACGTCAACCCCGACAAGACCAATGTCATCTACGGCGAAAGCGACCACGTTTTACACGGCAATGCTGACATTACGGATACTATGTGCGGTATTGACGTAAGAATCTCACCGCGTTCGTTTTATCAGGTCAACACGTCTATGGCGGAGCGTCTGTACGCTATCGCCGCTGACTTCGCACAATCCGACAACGCCGTGGTGTTAGACCTGTACTGCGGAATCGGCACAATAGGATTGTCCATGGCTCACCGCGCTAAAACAATCATCGGCGTGGAACGCGTCGCGCCCTCTGTCACTAACGCGAACGCCAACGCACAACGCAACGGCATAACTAACGCGCGGTTCATACTCGGTGACGCGGCGGATATACCCGACGACTTATCTCCTGATGCGGTAATCCTCGACCCTGCGCGCAAAGGCTGCGAACGCGCGGTACTCGAACGCGTGGCGCGGCTCAACCCTGCGCGAATCGTCATGGTATCCTGTGACCCCGCAACTGCCGCGCGAGACTGTGCGCGGCTCGGCGAATTGGGGTACGCCACCGACTGTGTGGCGGCGGTTGACTTGTTCCCGCGGACGCGTCACGTTGAGTGTGTGGCTAAATTGCACAAAAGGCAACCGATTCAGTGTGAAAATTTTGTATAAATTTCACAAAATTGAAAATGTTTGTAACCTCGGTGCAACTTTTGAGGGTTCTCAAACGTATATGAAGTAGAGGGCTAAATTCACCGCACTGATTTTTTGTTAAAAAGGAGGAAGGTTGAATGTTCCGACAAACGCGTGTAATACCGACAGCAGAATTGGCTTCAACAGGGTATAAGCCAAACAACACCAACGCTAATATTACATATGCAGAGCCGCAGAGCCGCGCTTATGACTCGGTGTGGCTTGAAGCGTTTGTGCGTAAGCACGAGAACAAAATCTTCCGTACCGCCTTGGCTATCATGGGCAATAAAACCGACGCAGAGGACGTTATGCAGGAAGTTTTCCTCAAAGTCCTTGTGGAGAACCAAAAGGCGACGTTCTCTTTTGAGTCTGACGCGCACGAAGAGGCGTGGCTGACTCGTGTGACGGTTAATCAATGCAAAGACGCGTTGAGGTTAAGCAAGTGGAAACGCACCGTTCCCATTGAAGATATACAAGATACGTACGTGGGTTATGACCAAAGCTCCGAAAACAATCGCCTCATGGAGAGCGTGAACGCACTGCCGCCCAAGCAACGTATCGCGACGTTTTTGTACTATTATGAGGGGTACTCAATCAAGGAAATCTGCGACATAACCGGGCAAAACGAATCCACTGTGAAAAGCCACTTATCCCGCGCCCGCAAACGGCTGAAAGATTTATTATTAGAAGACTACGATTAGCATACATGAGCGTTAGCTCAATCATATCTCACGGAAGGAGGTGTTAAGCATGAAAAAGTATAACAAATTTTTGGACAACGTACAAGTCAACGAAGATATGCACGCAAAAACAATCGAACGCATAAATCGTGGGCTGTCTGCGCTGTCCGAACCACACCTCCAACGTCGGCGATTACGGCGAATGTCGGTGTACGCACCTGTGGTGTGCGCTTGTGCAATTATTGGCGTAGCGGCGTTCCTGACCACGCAAGGTTTTTTCATGGACGATAACCCTGTCACTGCCCCGGTTGATACGACGGACGCACTGAACGTGTCGTCACCTCCTTATAACACGAACACAACGAGGTCACATGACGCGCCTGCTAACAGCGTAACGCAACCCCAAACACCCGATGACTTGTTGCCGATTGACAAAACTGCCCCGATAGGCTCTGACGCGCCTCGCCCTCCCGATACAATCACTGATACGGAAACGCCTACGACGACAGCGACACCAACACCGACAAGTACCGCTACGACTACTGCGCCGAGCGTTACCGCTCCGCCTACGTCGCCGCCCACAAAGCCACCTGTCACACCCGCACCGACTACCGAAACAAGCACGACTGACGTGCCCCCCGACGTGCTCCCCCCTGAACCAATCGTAATTGTATTGGCTAATATGGGCATGGACGATGAGCGGTTATCCGACATGATTGAGGGAGGGTTTATCTCGTCTGATGTTACCGAGTTAGACTTACGCGGGAATCAACTCACCGACGTTTCGATATTGGAGCAGTTTACGAATCTGCAAACTCTTGTGTTGGATAATAACCAAATCGCCAACGCTGATGCACTCGCAGGGCTGACACAACTTCGCGAGTTGAGCTTGCGTAACAACAACATTGAGGCATTCGCACACCTCGTTGACGGATTCGCCGAATCGGGGTTGGAACACTTGGTATTGGTGGATAATCCCGTACAGAGCAGTCACGAATACGCGGTTATCACGGAAGTATTCGCGTGGGCATTCATTCGCGGCAGTTAATATATGTTCTAAAAATACCCCCGTTTTGGGGGTATTTTTGCGTTGTGTCTGCTAACACTAACTCAATGAAAGAATTAAACAAATTGCAAAAATTAGCGATTGGCGGAGCAGCAGGAGTGCTTAACGGATTATTCGGAGCGGGAGGCGGCGTAGTCACCGTGCCCATGCTTGAGCGTTCAGGGCTTGAACAGCGCAAGTGCCACGCGACTTCGGTCGCGCTTGTGTTCATGCTGTCATTAGTGTCCACGACTATGTACGCGTTGCAGGGCAAGTTAGACTACGGCAAAACACTCGAGTTCGTTCCGTCGGGGATTGTAGGCGCATTAGTGGGAGCAATCGTCCTCAAAAAAGTCAACAACACTGTGCTAAAGCGAATCTTCGGTGTAATCATCATCGTTTCCGCCATACGAATGTTGATAGCATAAAACTAAGGAGGGCATCGTATGAACCATTTAGCGGGATTTTTAGCGGGAGCGACAGCCTCCATGGGGCTTGGAGGCGGATTTATCCTCATCATTTACCTCAGCTTTTTTGAGAACATCAGCCAGTCACAGGCGGGCGGAATCAACCTGCTTTTCTTTTTGCCCATTGCGTTAGTCGCGGCACTCATGCACTTCAAGAACGGGTTAATTGAGAAGAAACTCCTCCCCATAATCGCGGCGGCAGGGGTTGCGGGTGCAATCGGCGGCTCATTGTTGATGTACGTGTTGGACGAGGGACTGCTTCGCAAACTATTCGCAGGGCTGTTGCTGATTGTCGGCGCGAAAGAGCTATTCGGGAAATCGGCACATAAAAAATCTGCCGACAACAATCAGGGAAACAAACCCTTGACAGATTCGACATAATATGGTATGATATTGCAATGGGCGGTTATTACTATAAAACGAAAATAACCACCGTCCGTAAAATTGTAAAGAAGATTATTATAAGAGCTTGTATTCATAGCCGTTCACGGCGGCATTTTTGCGAATTTTTTGCCATACTTCGTTGAAATTTCTTGAAAGGCATAAAGCCTACTGCGAAATTTCGCCTTGTCTGACAAAAAAATTCGCTACAAAATTCCACTCGCTCAGGCTATGAATACAAGCTCTAAAACTTTATACAAAAGGAAGTGCTGAACCATGCAACACACACAACCTCCGACCAAACAAGAACTGCTCGCGCGAATCGAGAAGCTGTACAACGCCGTCAACAGCCGCTACTCAGACTGGGGGGCGGCGTTCATCGTGGACAAAGTAAACCAGTATTACTTCATGGGGACAATGCAGGACGGTGTGTTCATTCTCACATCAAGCGGTGATTACGCCTACTGCGTCCGCAACAGCCACGAACGCGCAACCATCGAATCGCCGCTTGACAACGTATATCCCATGAGCGGCTATAAAGACGCCGCCGACATCGTAGGCGCGGACGTGGGTGTCGCGCTCATTGAGAGCGAGGTCATGCCCTGCGCCATGCTCGAACGGTTAAGCAAATATTTCAACATCAGCGATACCGCGCCCATTGACGCGATTGTACGCACTGTCCGCGCAGTCAAGAGCGCGTATGAGTTGGCAATCATGGAGGAATCGGGGCGACATCACCAAACGCTCATGCAAACGGTCATTCCGCGGCTGTTACGGGAGGGAATGAGCGAGACGGATTTGACGGCGGAACTGTTTCGCGAAACAATCAAGATGGGGTATCATGGCGTGTCGCGATTCTCAATGTTTCAGACACCCTGCGCGCTCGGGCAGTTCGGGTTTGGCGAAAACTCACTGTATCCCACCAACTTCGACGGTGCGGGCGGTATGAAAGGAATGTCCGCCGCAGTCCCGCTAATCGGCGACAGAGCGCGGACGCTCAAAAAAGGCGACTTGGTGTTTGTGGACATTGCCTACGGTATAAACGGCTATCATACCGACTGTACACAGATGTATATGTTCGGCGCGGAACCGAATGAGCAGACGTTGAGATTACACAGGCAGTGCTTGCAGATTGAGTTGAACATGGCGGCGAAGCTCAAACCCGGTGCAATTCCGTCGGTGTTGTATAATGAAGCAATGGACGCATTAGACGACGAGTTCAAAGCCAACTTCATGGGATTCGGCGAACGGCGCGTGCGCTACATCGGGCACGGTATAGGCTTGTACATTGACGAATACCCCATCATCACAAACGGATTCGACGAGCCGTTAGAAGAGAACATGGTTGTCGCCCTTGAACCCAAACACGGTTTGGCAGGCGTAGGGTTGCTCGGTGTGGAGGACACCTACGTAGTAACGCCGCAAGGCGGGCGGTGCTTGACTGGGGGCGAACGAGATATTGTAGTAGTGTAAGAAGTTTTAACAATTAAAGGAGCGTCTATTATGAGTAAAAAACGCATAACATCGCTGTTTATAGCAGTCGTGTTCCTCGTCACGGCGATTGGGCAAGTGAATGCCGCCGAAGAGAATCCGATGCCCTGCGAATTCTGCGGCGCAATCGGCTGTACAGTGGTTGCGTGGGGTAAAGATAATAAGCCTGAATTTATTGAAGCGTTGCAGATTTTTCGCGTAATCAGTGGACTGCCGCTGGCTGATGAAATACGTGATAAGGTGCGGTGTGCCTCTTTACGGCTTACTGCCGATTCCCCTGCAGATGAGAACGCGCGCTTAATGGAAGCGGCTCATATGATTTTGCTGTTTAGTATTAAACTACCCAACACTCTTAACGGCACAATGCAACCCAGTACCTACTGCGGCGACTGTAAAAAGTGGAACAATCCTACTTATAGCGGTTCACTGGCAAGCCAAGATAGGACGCTTCCGCTTAGCGAGTGGGTTTGTCTGTGCAACCGCTGTTACACGTTCGTGGACGGCAAACCCTGCCTCACGGAATATGGCGGCTGTAACTGCCCTGCAGTGGGAGACGTGAACAACGACGGCAGAATCAATACGGCGGACGCATTACAGGTTCTGCGGCATTTAGTGGGGGCGTCAAGCAAAGTCGGTTATGACAAAAGCGGTGAAATTAACCAATCGTGGAATGCGGCGTTAGTCGTGGGATACGGTGACGAAACGACACGGTATGAACGCCGAAGAAACGGCAACAAAGTCACCATGAGCGACGCATTACAGATTCTGCGCTACTGCGTCAACCTCAGCAGCGAAATTCCCTCTCGTAAATAGGCTTTTTCAGTAGAAGTATACAAAGAAAGTCTACAGAGGTTTTGCATAAATCGACAGTATTCTACAGCGAGTAATGACAAAAGCCGCACAAACTCACAGAATCGGTCATTGAGTCAAATGTTCATATTTGGCGAAAAAATACCCTATTTGTACAAATTGTACAAAAATGCCCGTCAAACAGAGGTTGACATTTACAAACTCATCGGGTACAATGGTAAGTATGAGTAATACTGCTAAAATATTCAATATATGGATTTTCATGTTTCGGTTCAGATATGAACAATTCCTGCGTGTCATGCGCCGCCACAAGATGTGGCGCAAGAACGTAGCTGTGGGGGCTGTTACGGTGCTGTTGTCGCTGATGACATTCGTGTCAATGACGGGGGTTCTGCTTTTTGATGACTGCACGATTATTACCGCCGACGGCGTGACGCGCAAGTTCTTCAGCAAGGGCGAATTAAGCAACCCCGAAGCGATTCTGAGTGAGCATGGCTACTGCGTTGACGAGTTTGACGTGGTGGTGGTCAAGGGCAACACGATTACGGTGATTCGCGGTGATGACGTTTTTATTCCGTCAGAGGGCAGCACGTTTATCGTGAACGGCGTGGAATTCCGCGAACGCGTTTACACGGAAGCGATTGCGTATGACACGGTGTATGAACAGTCCAAGTTAGTCGCGCTGAACGACACGGTTGTAACCACGAAAGGCGTAAACGGAGAGATGAAGTTCGTGTTCCGCGAGAAGTTGGTGGACGGCGAAGTCGTTGCGTCAGAGGTGTTGTACAGCGGCGTGACTGCCGAACCTGTCACCGAGGTTGTTTCAAGCGGATTAGCACTGCATACGCCTATGAGCAAGCGGGATTTCCCCGAAATTCGCTTAGAAAACGGCTTACCTGTGGATTATGTCAAAAAGATTTCGGGCAGAGCAACCGCCTACACTGCACCCGCCAACGCGCGGACGGCTACGGGGCGTCCGTTGCTGATTGGGACAGTCGCGGTTGACCCGCGCAAGATTCCCTACGGCTCGTTGTTGTACATTGTGTCCTCCTGCGGCAATTACGTCTACGGTGCGGCAATCGCCGCGGACACAGGCGGGTTCATCAGCCACGGCAACGGCGTAATCGCAGACTTGTACATGGGTACGACGTCACCCTCCACGCTCAAAGACGCATTCGGCTGGGGCGTACGCGGGATTGATATTTACGTGATTAACACAGGGATATACTGAAGCATTCGTAAGAAAACACAAGACCGTTGACAATTCAACGGTTTTGTGCTATGATAGATGTTATTGTAAAAGTACGGACAACAACAAAAGCAAATAGCCGTACCCTCGCCTAAAAGTGTACGGCTACTTTTTTTAGCTTAACATCTTGAGGGACAACCGCACCATGACATAATGGTGTGCCTTGCCGCTACATATTATTAGACCTGTCCGAAAATCCGTTCGCGGCGATTTTACACACGGATTTTCCGATATACTGCGTTGAGTTTTCTTGTAATGCACAAAGCGTTACTGCGAAAACTCGCCTTGTCTACCGAAAAATCCGCGTGCAAACTCGCTCGCTCAGAATTCTCGGACAGGTCTATTATATCACACATTTTTTTATGTCAAGTGTTTTTTGAAAGGTTTTTATGGCGAATAAGAAAATTATTATCAGAGGGGCGCGGGAACACAACCTCAAAAACGTAGACCTTGAGCTACCGCGGGACAAGCTCATCGTCATGACAGGGCTGTCTGGTTCAGGCAAGTCATCGTTGGCGTTCGATACGATTTACGCAGACGGTCAACGGCGATATATCGAGAGCCTGTCGTCCTATGCGCGGCAGTTCTTAGGTCAAATGGAAAAGCCCAATGTAGACAGCATTGAGGGGCTTTCCCCCGCTATATCCATCGACCAGAAGACGACTTCGCGCAACCCCCGCTCAACGGTGGGGACTGTTACCGAAATCTACGATTATCTGCGTCTGATGTATGCGCGAATCGGCATTCCCCACTGCCCGGTTTGCAACGTGGAAATCAAACAGCAGACGATTGACCAGATTGTTGATAAAGTCATGGAACTGCCCGCACAAACGCGAATCCAAGTCATGGCACCCATTGTGCGCGGGCGCAAGGGGGAGTACACCAAAGAGTTACAGGCTCTCCGCAAACAGGGTTATGTGCGCGTACGCATTGACGGTATTATCTATGAGTTAGAAGAAAAAGTCAAAATCGACAAGAATAAAAAGCACGACATTGAAGTGATTATCGACCGCCTTGTAGTAAAGCCCGACATTCGTTCGCGGCTGACCGACTCTATCGAAATTGCAGGGAGCCTTGCAGGCGGCACGGTGTTCATTGACGCGGGAGGCGACGAGGTGATGACATTTAGTCAAAACTACGCCTGCCCTGTCCACGGAACGAGCATTGACGAGCTGACCCCGCGAATGTTCTCTTTCAACAACCCTTTCGGCGCGTGTCCGAAATGCACGGGGTTGGGCGTATTCATGCGCGTTGACCCTAACTTGCTTATCCCGAATAAAGACTTGACGATTCGTGAGGGGGCAATAAAAGCAATCGGTTGGAACTACGCCGACGGCACAATCTGCCAAATGTATCTTGACGGATTAGCAAAGCATTACGGTTTTGATGTGGATACTCCTGTCTGCGATTTGTCCGACGAGGTTATGGACATTCTTCTGTACGGCACGGGCAAAGTTAAAGTCAAAGTCAAGCGCGTTATGGAACGCGGGGCAACTTATTATGACACCACTTTTGAGGGATTCGTAACCAACCTTGAGCGGAGATACCGCGACACCTCCAGCAACTATTCGCGGGACGAAATCCGCCAGTATATGAGCGAAGTCCCCTGCCCTGATTGCAACGGAGAACGGCTGAATTCGTCGGCATTGTCGGTAACTGTCGGCGGCATAAATATCCACAAATTCTGCATGATGAGCATTTCCGACGCCCTTGATTTTACGCGCAAACTCACCTTTTCGGAGCGAGATATGGTCATCGCCGAGCCGATTCTCAAGGAAATCAAAGAACGCCTCGGGTTCCTCAAAAGCGTGGGGCTTGAATACCTCTGTTTGTCGCGCGCGGCAGGTACGCTGTCGGGCGGCGAGAGTCAGCGAATCCGATTAGCAACACAGATTGGCAGCTCGCTCATGGGCGTGCTGTACATTCTTGATGAGCCCAGCATCGGGTTGCATCAGCGGGACAACGACAAGCTGATTGCGACGCTTAAACGACTACGCGACTTGGGCAACACTCTCATTGTCGTCGAACATGACGAGGAGACCATGAACGCCGCCGATTATATCGTTGACATCGGACCGGGGGCAGGGATTCACGGAGGGCACATCGTTTGCGCGGGCAAAATGTCGGCGATTAAGACTTGCAGGGAGTCTGTTACAGGGCAGTATCTATCAGGGAAAAAGCAGATTCCCATTCCTGAAACACGCCGACCGTTGGATAAGTCACGAACTTTAACGATTATGGGGGCGCGCGAAAATAACCTGAAGAATATTGACGTACGGTTGCCTCTCGGCGTGTTCAACTGTGTCACGGGCGTGTCGGGGAGCGGCAAAAGCTCACTCATCAATGAGATTCTGCACAAACATTTAGCCAACCGCCTCAATCGTGCGCGGACACGCCCGGGCGCGTTCGGCAAGATTTTGGGGACGGAACACCTTGATAAAGTTATCGACATTGACCAGTCTCCCATCGGGCGTACGCCGCGCTCCAACCCTGCGACGTATACGGGCGTATTCACCGATATTCGGGATTTATTCGCCTCTACTACCGAAGCAAAGATGAAAGGTTACTCGTCGGGGCGATTTTCGTTCAACGTCAAAGGCGGGCGGTGTGAAGCGTGCGAGGGGGACGGCATGAACAAAATCGAGATGCACTTCCTGCCTGATGTATACGTTCCTTGTGAAGTCTGCAAAGGTAAACGCTACAGCCGCGAAACTCTCGAAATCCGCTACAAAGGCAAGAACATTTATGACGTTTTACAAATGACCGTGGAGGAGGGCGTAGAGTTTTTCGCACCGATTCCGCGCATTGCAAAGAAACTTGAGACCCTCCGTGACGTGGGGTTGGGTTATATCCGTATAGGACAGTCGGCGACTACGCTGTCAGGTGGGGAAGCACAGCGCGTGAAATTAGCCACTGAGTTGGCAAAACGCAGTACGGGGCGAACGATTTATATTCTTGATGAGCCTACGACAGGTCTGCACACTGCCGACGTTCACAAGTTGGTGGAAGTTTTGCAAAAACTAATCGAAAGCGGAAACACCGTAGTGGTGATTGAGCATAATCTTGACATGATTAAAACCGCCGATTATATCATTGACTTAGGGCCGCACGGCGGAGATAAAGGCGGGTTAATCGTCGCGCAGGGAACGCCCGAGGAAGTAGCCGCTTGTAAAGGCTCGTTCACAGGGGAATACTTGGCGAAAACGCTTGCAAAGTAGGCGCGCTCATATATAGTGGATTGAAATACCCGACAAACTGCATCGCCCCGTAATAGTGAGCGTGGGCGAATCGTCAGTAGGCGAATGCCGCCCACTTGCATCAACACCGCCGAGCACGGCAGATATGTTGTTCTGCACTTCCCACGTACGCGGAATGTACAGCTCAATACCCGAGAAACTTGCGTCAACGTACAGCGTCGCGCCGTTTGGGCTGAGTGTCGCGCCGTCAAAGTATGCCACAATCGCGCCGAATTCGGCTTTGAGGTAGGCTTTTTCGAGACTGTCCGACACGAAATACTTCGTACTGCGCCCGAACTTAACCGTACAAGTCGTGCCGTCGTCGCTCTCATAGACGTTGCCGAAATTCTCGCCGTTATCATCTATATCGCCAAAATCAAACTTGCCGATTTTCACGATACCGCGATTACGCGGAAACAGGACGTAAAAGCCGATTGTCAGCAGAACAGCCGCCGCAATAATAGGGAACGGTACGAGCTTATCGGGAACGCCGAGCGACTTTGCGAACACGACTAACAGCACCGCCGCAGGAATGAACACGCCGCCGAAACTAAGGTGCAGCAAACTCTCGAACATAATCGGCGTAACAATAACCAGGCATAACATGGGAACGAAACTTAACCACCCATATACCGAGTTGGCAAGAATTAACCCCGCTGCTCCAAGCAGATACAACCCCCACGCGACTTTTCTTATCATATTTTTTTTCATAATAATAGACCTCCTTTTGGCTACACTCTTAAACTCCGAGCGACAGCGACTTTCAGCCGCTTTTTCGCCGCTCTCCGCAGGTTTGGCAAAGCCAAACCTTTGGCTACACTCTTTGGTTACTCAAGACGTATTTCAATTCCTTGAAATACATTCTTGAAACGTAGATTTGCTTGTGGCTATCGTGAAACTTCACGAGACCGGGCGAGGTGATGTTGCGATTGACGGACAGAATGTGCCGCACGTTGACAATGGTTGACTTGGACACACGTACGAACGGCGGAGGCAGAATCGCCTGCAACTCATACAGCTTGCGCGACGTGCTGTAGACATCGTTGCGAGTGTGCGCGTAAACCGTATCGTCGGACGTTTCAAAGAACATCACATCGTCGAGCGGTAAGTAAAACTCGGACTTGTCTTTGTAAAACGCAATGTCGGGCGGTTGCACGGTTTTTGCCTCAATCGTCTTGTGCAGATTGACGATTGTAGGCGTCAACTCGCGACAACGTATGACAATCTCGTCTTCCGTCATATTTGAGTCCACTTCGATTCGCAGTTTCAAACTATTTACACCTCCTGACTATCATCAGTATAGCACATAACTTTTCAAAATAAAACCCCTTTTGGGTGAGTGGTAACTTTTCGGGTGTAAGCGGTAAAAATCAAACGGCGGCTTGTTTAGCCGCCGTTGTTATGTTTAGAACGTGTTCTCACTTACACAGTGCCGCTCCGATAATTCCTGCATCGTTGCCTAACTCACAGATTGCAATTCGCGTATTCTTATCGGACGTTTCGCGCGAATACACCTGTTCGCCCACTAACTTTTGCAACGGCAACAACAGCTTATCGCGCTCACCGCAGATTCCGCCGCCTATACAAACAATATCAGGCTGGAAAATGTTGATGACGTTGGCGATTCCGCACGCTAAGTAGGCAATGTACCGTTTCACGACTTCCGCGCCTGCCGCGTCGCCTGCCGCGGCGGCTTCCCACGCCGTCCGCGCACTGTCTTTTCCGTATTTCTCCCTGATAGCGTGCATGAGGCTGTCGGGGTTCGCCGCCATAGCCGATTTAGTCATACGCACCAACCCTGTCGCCGAGGAGTAAGACTCGAAACAACCGACTCTCCCGCAACCGCAGACGTGTCCGTCGTTATCGCGCGCGTCTGCCGAAATCACCATATGCCCTAACTCCCCCCCCGCGAAATTTTCTCCGCGCAGGATTTTTCCGTCAATGATGATGCCCGAACCCACGCCTGTCCCGAGTGTAATCGCTACTGCCGAATTCGCGCCCTTTGCCGCGCCTGCGACGAATTCGCCGTAAGCGGCGGCGTTGGCGTCATTCTCGATGACTACGGGGGAAATACCCGTGAGCGTCTGTAAGTCTTGCACTAACGGGACGTTGCGCCAGCCTAAATTCACGCACAGCTCAACTTTGCCCGTGTCTTTATTGCAACAGCCGGGTACGCCTACACCGATTTGCACGATTTCTGCGGCGTTCGTGCCTGTATGCGCTAACGTGCTTTGAATTAGCGCGGCGGTATTCGCCGTCACAGTTTCGTAGCCTGAATCGCTGTTGGTTTTGATGGACTTTTTGTGCAAAATCGCCCCAGATTCGTCCACTATTCCGCAAGCAATATTTGTTCCGCCTATATCCACGCCTATGTATTTTTTCATGTTTTAACCCTCCTATGCTCAATACTGCTTATTGTACCATAAAAAGGCGATACTGTCAACAGTACCGCCTTATATTATTTTTTGTTGCTTTATTGTATGCAATGTTCGTAATTACGTTCGGCGAACGTGCCGTTGAATACCGCGAACCAGTCGTCAATATACGATGCACGGTCGTTATAATGCTTGAGGTAGTATGCGTGTTCCCACAAGTCAATACAGAACAGCGGGCAGAAACCCTTAACAATCGGCGTGTCCTGATTATACGTCGGCAGGATTTTGAGTTGACCGCGCCTGCTCGTCACCAACCACAAATACCCTGAGCCGAACAAGTCTAACGCGCTTGCCTTGAACTGTTTCTTGAACGCCTCCCAACTTCCGAATGAGCGGTCGATTTTGATTCCTAATGCACAGTCAGGCATGGGCGGCGTTTCGGTCGCATGAGGCGTCATGGAGCAAAAGTAGTATATGTGGTTATACACACCGCCGCCATTGTTACGGACTGCTGTACGAATCGCGGGCGGCAACACGTCAGGGTTGCACAACAACCACTCTAACGTACGGTTATGCAGCTCGGGAAAAGGCGCGAGAGCGGCGTTGAGCTTGTCTGTATACGTTTTCAAGTGGCGGTCATGGTGTAGGTGCATGGTCAACGTGTCGATATGCGGCTCAAGCGCGTCATACTCATACGGCAACGCGAACAGCGCGAATTCATAGGTCATACACTTGCCTTGTTTTTGCATAATCATTCCCCCTAAAAGTTTTATACTATCTTAATCATAGTATGAAACTTTCAGGGGGAATAGAACTATTAAAATTTGCGTTGCGCCGATTACTTATTTTTTATCAGTCGCTTCTGAGGGCTTCAACCGCGTCGCGTTGCGCCGCCATTCGCGCGGGGAGGTGCCCGCCTAACACAGTCAGACCCGTGCTGAGAATAAGCAACATAATCGCGTGTAAAACATTAAGCTGTGCGACATTGGCTAAGTCGGTCATGTCCTCGATGATTATGTTGGCAGGGATGGTCAGTAAATAGGCGATGATTACGCCGATTAACCCCGAACAGCCGCCGATAATAAACGTCTCCGCGTCGAATACGCGCGTGATGTCTTTCTTGCGTGCGCCGAGTGCCCGCAAAATCCCGATTTCCTTCGTACGCTCCAACACAGACACGTAGGTGATTATAGCAATCATAATCAAGCTCACCACAAGCGAAATAGACGCGAACGCAATCAGCACCACCGTAATCGCGCTGATAATGTTGGACATGAAACTCATAATCATGCCTGCCAAATCGGTGTACAAAATGTGGTCTTCCTCATTCTCGTGCATTTCGTTCCACTCGTCTAAATATTCTAACAACAGGTCTTTCTTCTCGAACGAGGTGGGATAAATGGTAATTGCGCCAATCGCTTCCGTACCGCCAAGCATGGAGTGCAGTAACTCCGCTGTGGTGAATCGTTCCGTACCGGGTAAGACGTTGCCCTCCTGCGCCTTTTGTGCCAACACTATGTCCGAGTCAGACGCGCGTTCGATAACCAACTCCAACAACTCGTCTGAATAAACAATCCCGTCCAACATAAGGTTGATGTTTGAAGGGTCTTTCACGCGGACAATGCCCACGATTTGCAATGAAAGGCTTTTATCGGCGTCCCACAGCTTGTTCCAAAACGCCTCGGAGGTTTTTTCGTCTTTAGATTTCGCGTCTTTGTATTCCGTTGCAGGAATGAACAGCTTTTGCTCTGCTTTGTCATCGTCGCTGTCGCCGCCCATGTTGGGAAATACCGCCAAGGGGTCGCCCTCGGGGTTCATAGGGTCAATGACTACGACAATGTTACCCATGTCTTTCATTTGCATGAGCATGGCAATGGGCATTCCTTCCGCGCCGATAATCAGCGTGCCGCGCTCGTCTTGCAGGACTGTTCCCGCCAAATATTCGGGAGGAATGTGCGATAAGTCTATTTCGATTTCTTCTTCGGTGTCGTCTTCGGCGTCGTCGTTTTCGTCGTCTTTCTTCTCGTTAGCCCTCATCATGCGAACCACGTCCTTGAAATCGTCCTCAAACTGCGTGACTAACCGCTCCAACGCGACGCCCGCATTCGTACCGTCTGCGATGTTGCCTAACCCAAGATTAGGCAGAAGTTTCATGTTGCCCATTAACTCGGATAAATCGTCAATCTCAAAGTAATAGTCGTCATTGTCAATGAGCTTGAACTCGGTGTTCATTATTTCGTCGAACGACAACGTAACCACACACTTGCAAACGTATCCGCAGGAGTGTTTTTTGCGATTTTTGCAGTTACACTCATGCGTACAACGGTCGGTGTCATAGCCTAATGCCTCGAGTGTGCTGAGTTCGATTCGTCCGCTGGAACCGACTACCATAAGCAAATCGGTAGGCGACGAAGGCCAACGCATGGTGGATTCGTCCAACAATTCAAAGTTAGACTGCATATAGTCATCTTCGCCCAACGATTTGGGGAAAGACGACAAACCCATGCTGCCCCCCATCATATCACCGCCGAGTTGTACGCCGCCCGTCATCATTGTCACGATTGTCGGAAAAGTCATGGAAGCGACTTTGCCGTCGTCCCGCCTAAGCGCGTTGACGCTCAACATACGTTGATACCCGATGTATGACGCAATGTCGGTATCTATGTCGTTAATATAGTCAATGTATTCGTCGGTGAACTTGTTGGTGTGGCTTTTGAGCATACGCGTAGGGTCGAACACCGTGATTTCTGTAGGTAACGGCCCTGCATCCACGCCCTCTAACTCGTCATGAAACGCCTTGAACTCCTCCTCGTCAATGTTAGGCTTTTCGCGCGAGATGAGTATAGGGAACTCGGCGAGTGCATCCTCCTGAAACTTGTCAATCTGCATTTGGAAACCGTTGGACAAACTGAGAATAACCGCAATCCCGATAATACCGATACTGGACGCAAACGCGGTCAGGAACGTCCTGCCTTTTTTAGTGAGTATATTATTCCCCGAAAGATTCAACGCCGTGATAAACGACATTGCCGTTTTCTTGAGGCTGAACTCATCATCTTTGAGGCTTTCTACGTGCGGATTGGAGTCACTCTCCACCAACCCGTCATCAAACCGAATAATCCTGTCGGCGTATTCCTGTGCGATTTCGGGGTTGTGCGTAACCATGATTACTAAGCGTTCTTTTGACAAATCACGAATGAGGTTCATAATCTGTTTGCTGGTTTTGGTGTCCAACGCGCCTGTCGGTTCATCACACATAAGTATTTCGGGATTATTGGCGAGTGCGCGCGCAATGGCGACGCGTTGCATCTGCCCGCCCGAGAGCTGACTGGGCTTTTTGTGTAGATGGTCTTTAAGCCCCACTTCAGTCAACACCTCAATAGCGCGTTGCCGCTTTTCTTTAGCCGACACGCCCGATAAAGTCATGCCTAATTCGACGTTGGCGACAATACCCAAATGCGAGATGAGGTTGTAACTCTGGAACACGAACCCCACGGAGTTGTTGCGGTATGCGTCCCAGTCTTTGTCTTTGAACGTGGTAGTTTTCTTGCCCTTGATGGTCATTTCACCGTCGTCGTAGCGGTCAAGCCCGCCGATAATGTTCAAGCAGGTGGTCTTACCCGAACCCGACGCCCCGAGAATGGCGACAAACTCACGCGAACGGAACGCCATGCTCACGCCGCGCAGTGCCTTTGTCTCAATCTCGCCTACGCGATAGGTTTTGGTTACGTTTTTTAATTCTAACATTACAAAAAGTTTCTCCTTTAAACTATTATTTACTGCTATTGTTGATTTTTTTCAATACCGCAAGCATCTCATTGCTGCCCTTGATAATGACTTGAAGTTGTTCAGGTGTTGCGTGATTCAGGAACATCGAGTCTAACTTGTCTTTAAGCTGTCGCGCTTTCTGCCGCCCTAACTCGGTCAGTTCGGGTGTCACTACACGCTCGTCCTTGGTACTGCGCTTGCGAATCAAAAGCCCCATTTGCTCCATTTTCTTACAAGTCGCGGATAAGTTGCCTTGATTCGCGTGGAGGTGTTCGGCGAGTTTGCACACCGTCGGCGTATCACAAAATCCCGCTTCCATGAGAATCCCCGCTTGAATATCGCTCAACCCAACTTCTTGCAGAATCGGCGTGAATGCCTTGCTTGCTTCTGTCTTGAACGCGTGAAAAAAATCCCACGTTGTGCAGGTTTCCACATAAACTCCTCCTTTCAAAATATTATTTATAATAAATATTATATCACAAAAATAGTATTTGTCAAGGCTTTTCCAAAAAATTAAAATAAAATTTTTTTTATGCTCTTGATTTTGACTAAAAAATGTAGTATAATAAATAGAGCGAAACGGAGGTTTTTTACTATGGAATACGGTAATTTAGGAATTGAACATGAAATCGACACCACTGACCTTGAGTTGCTTGAGTTTTCAGTTGGTGAGGAACATTTCGGAATTAACATAGCAAAGGTTAGTGAAATTATAATACATTGTGACTTGACGCCTATTCCCAACGCCACCAACAAGGCAGTCGAGGGTGTGTTCATGCACCGCGGGAAATTGGTGACGGTGATTGACTTGCACGAAGTTCTGATGATTACTAAACCCGTGGTTGAGCGTACGCTGTTAATCGTCTGTGACTTTGACCAAGTGAGCGTTGCGTTTGACGTTACCAACGTCAACGGTATTCAGCGGCTCAAGTGGACGCAGGTGGAAATGCCGCCCACTGTCGGCGGAAGTGCTGATGACGGTGTTGCGACGGGTGTCACCAAAATCGGCGAAAAAATCATCATGGTGCTTGACTTTGAGAAGATTATCTGTGACATGAATTCCGGGCAAGAGTTTGAGTTGGGAATCGTCGGAGAAATCGAAATGCCTCCTCAGTTTAACTATGAACGCAGAGTGTTTGTGGTAGATGACTCGGTGTTCCTCAACAAAGTCGTGGTGAAAGAGTTACGCAAGTGCGGATTCACCAACATCGTTTCGTTCTGTAACGGCAGAGATGCGTGGAATTGCATTGCAGATTTGCAAGAAAACGGTCAAGGTCACACCATCGGCGCAGTAGTCACCGATATTGAAATGCCGCTAATGGACGGGCACACGCTGTTAAAGCTGATTCGTACGCACAAGTCAACACTGAATAAAACACCTGTGGTCATGTTCTCGTCACTGATTCACGATAACATGAGGATTAAGGGCGACGAAGTGGGAGCGGACGCGCAATTCTCACGCTCAGAACTTGAGGAATGTATCACTAAAGTTGTGGAGCTGATGAGCTAATTGAAATTTTAGAAAATTGCAGTAAAAAAACAGCCGATGGTACAACCTCGGCTGTTTATTATTATCCATTACAAGCTCATACCAATCTCAATCGCTTTGACGTTCGCGTCAATCATGTCCGTTTTGTGTGTGGTTTCGGCAATCGCTTTTTTGACTGTTTCCAAATCGGTAATCCCGGTGTCCTTGATTACCTTGCCTAAAATGACGATAATCCCCAACCCCGGTTTAAGCCCGTTATCCGTCGCCAACGTCGTCGCAGGAATGTATTGGCAGTTGAAGTCGTTGGTGTCATAAGTCGATTCAATAATCGAGCTGTCGATATACGCTGTTCCGCCTTTGCGGACATTCGGGACAAACTTGTCGAAACTCGGGCCATTCATGCAAATGAGCGTATCGGGGTGGTGAACCACAGGCGAGCCAATCAACGTCCCGCTGATACACACGGCGCAGTTACACACGCCGCCGCGCATAGCAGGCCCGTATGACGGCATCCACGTCACTTCCCTCTCATCTATCATGGCGATGTTAGCAAGAAGTTTGCCCGCGAATAAAACGCCCTGTCCGCCGAATCCCGCAATCAAAATCTCATGCAACTTGAAATTACTGTTATTGCTCATTTTACTGCCCCCTCCTTAGTCACGCCCAACGGGTAGTATGGAATCATGTTTTCTTCCAACCATTTGATTGAATTCGTCGGTGTCATGCCCCAGTTCGTCGGGCAGGTGGATAACACTTCGATTACGCTGAACCCCTCGCCGCGAAGCTGAATCTCGAACGCTTTCTTGATTGCCGCCTTAGCCTCGCGGACGTGTTTCGCGTCATGCACCGACACGCGCTGTGCGAGTGCTACGCCGTCCAACGTCGCGAACATTTCCACTGACTTAATGGGGAACCCTGCCGCCGCAGTATCCCTACCGAACGGCGTCGTCTGCGTTTTTTGACCGGGCATGGAAGTCGGAGCCATCTGCCCGCCCGTCATGCCGTAAATCGCGTTGTTCACGAAAATCGAGGTAAAGTTTTCACCGCGCGCCGCCGCATGAATCGCCTCGCCCGTACCAATCGCCATCATGTCGCCGTCGCCTTGATAAGAGAAAACCAACCTGTCGGGGCGCGCGCGCTTAACCCCTGTCGCCACCGCGCAAGCACGTCCGTGAGACGCGCTGACTGTGTCACAACCGAGGTACCAGTATCCGAACACACCGCAACCTACGGGGAATACGCCAATCGTAGTACCCTCAACGTCCAACTCGTCTATGACCTCGGCGATAATTCTGTGTATAATTCCGTGGAGACAGCCGGGGCAAAAATGCGTCTGCTTATCCACGAGTGATTTTGGTCTGCTAAATTTAGGCATTATTCACACACTTGTGTGGCTTAAAATACAAATCAACAAGTGATAACTTTGCACTTTACCACACACCTTTCTCTATTATTTATAATGATACGGTCATTTCCTTAATTTTCTCAAAAATTTCCTCAGGACCGGGCACGAACCCGCCCTGTCTGCCGTAGAACTCTACAGGCACGCTGAACTCGAGAGCCGCCTTGACGTCATGCACCATCTGACCGAGGGACATTTCCACCACCAAGACTTGTTTGGCATTCTTGCAAGCCGCTTTGATTTGTTTGTCGGGGAACGGCGCGACGGTAATCGGGCGAAACGTCCCAATTTTGAACCCTTCGGCGCGTGCCATTTCCATTGCAGACTGAATCACGCGCGCAGTCGTTCCGTACGCTACAACAACAATGTCCGCGTCCTCACAATTGACCGCCTGCGAACGTGTACGCGCTTTCACGCCTTCCATGCGCGCCTGACGCGCGATGAGCGTTTCCTCCAACTCCTCGGGGTGTAACCGCAAAGACGTTATATTGCGATACTCGCGTTTGTTCTCATGCCCGGTGACTGCCCAATCGGGATACTCGCGCTTTTGCTCAACTGCGTCATCACCGAAACTCACAGGCTCCATCATCTGCCCGAGAAGTCCGTCAAGCAGAATCACCACGGGGGTGAGAAACTCGTCAGCTAAATCAAAGGCTTCGGTGGTTATGTCAACCATTTCCTGCACTGAACAGGGTGCGAAAACAGGTACGTGAACATCTCCGTGACCGAGTGCTTTTGTCGCCTGCATATAATCGGCTTGAGAGGGCTGAATCGTTCCGAGACCGGGACCGCCGCGCTGAACGCTGACGATTACGCAGGGCAGGTCTGCACCCACCATGTAGGATATTCCCTCTGTTTTGAGCGATATACCCGGCGACGAGGAAGAAGTCATGCAACGTGTCCCTGTCGCCGCGCAACCGTACACCATGTTGATTGCACCGATTTCCGATTCCGCTTGCAGGAACGTGCCGCCTTTTTTGTGCAGATGTTGCGACAAGTACGCGCCGATTTCGTTTTGCGGCGTAATCGGATAGCCGAAATAACACTTGCAACCCGCACGGATTGCCGCTTCAGCTATTGCTTCATTGCCTTTCATCAAGGTCTTTTTCATAAGTGTTTGCTCCTTTCCAATGGGGCTGCCGCCCCAAACCCCCTCACCTGCGGCGGGAAACCCGCCTTGGTTCGCTGAAGTTTATTAAGGTTTACTCAATTATAATCGCGCAGTCGGGGCACATTGTCGCGCAGAGGGCGCAACCCGTGCAAGCCGATTCGTCAATACACGCAATGGTGTTGTATCCGCTTTTGTTGATACGCTCGTGCTGCATTTGCAAAATCTTTTTGGGGCAAGCACTCGCGCATACCTCACAGCCTTTGCAACGCTCAAAATCAAGTTTGAATTTCATATAAAACATTCCTTTCTGTTTAATTGTTTGGTCAATTCTTTATCAAAAGTACATATTTCGCTATTGTTGATTATGTGATGGGCACAGAGAATACAATCTACAAAGTCTAACTTTGTATACGCATAGGTTTCAATCCCCTTACGCAACACATCGTCTTGATACTCAATTTCGTCCAAAAAGCAAATAATCGTTTCTGCGATTATTTTTCTTTCAATATTATACAACCTTCCGCTAAGAACAAAAACAACTTCTGCGATAACTTCGTTCAATATAAGAATATTTCCGTTGTAAATAAGTTTTGCCGCCCGCGCGAACATTTCGTCATTATCCTTTAGAATATATCTCAAAATAACATTAGCATCAAAGATTCTTAAAGTGTTTTTCATGCTTTTCCACCGCCGCTTCCGCCCAAGCCGTTTTTTCAAGCTCTGTGACAGCGTTTATATCCTTATCTTTTATCGCATATTTGCTCAACATTCCTCCCGCCGTTTTCGGTTGCGATTCTTTGACAGACTCGTCAATAAAAGCAATCATCAACTTTTGCGTTTCTGCATTCATAGACAACCCTCCTAATCTACATAAACCACGGCAACTTCACATAAACCTCAATGGGGAACGCCTCAACGTCGCGGTTCAACAACGGTAGCCCTGTCAGTGCGGCAACTTCGTCGGCGTAGGGCAGAGACTCGGCGAACGTATCCGCAGTCGTCTCACCACACAAGTGAGAGTTGTTGAAAATCGCAGTCGCCTTTAATCCGCAAGCCGACTCAATCGCGCGTAAAACCTGCACAGTCGCCTCCGCTGTCTGTGTCTGAATGCGGTTGCAATTAACCACGTAATACATCTCGTACCCCACCCGCTCTAACTCGGGGGCGTACCGCCCCAAGACTTTCGCGCCCTCATCGTCACCGCCCGCGTCAATAATCAAAACGTCATGATTCGCAAGAACGCCTCCGACATTCAAATTGACAGCAGGAACGTCCGAGCTTGTCCCTTTGATATTCGACGCAACAAGAGTAATACCCGCCTCCTCAAACATCTTCCCGAATTCGTGAGTACAGAAATAAGGATTCACAATGTCTAAATCGGCAACGGCGGATTTATGCCCCTCATGGCTGAGTTTCAGGGCTAAATTAACCGCAAAATTGGTTTTTCCCGCGCCGTAATGCCCTGTGATTACAATAATTTTTTTCATACCACATTACAGTATAACACAAAGCAATAAAATTGTCAAGCGGCGGCATGGCAAAAAATATATAAATATTTCGTAAATATTTTTGTAAAAGTTATTGCTTTATTATAAATTCCATGGTATAATTTATGCAGTATACATAAAACGGCTGTGTGTTCGGAATAGACGTTTTTGTAAATTGAAAAATCTGCTATTTTTACTGAGGAGGATTCACCTATGAAAAAACGGTTTCTTGCAATGCTGCTGACGTGCGCGGTGTTGTTGTCGTTTTCAGTCCCGCTGACGTTGCCTGCGGCGGCTGACGGCAACGAATGTAGGGAAAACGCCGCAATGAGCGACGCTTTGCAAATCTTGCGTCGTCTCGTGAAACTCACCCCCGCAACACCCAGCCCCTGCCTCGCGCTCACCAAACCGGGCCCACCGCCCGAGTTTTACATGAGCGATGCTCTGCAAGTATTACGTAAACTTGTTAAGCTATCGCACGACTCGTTGAAACAACCCTGTCCTCGCCTTAGTCCGGAATGCCCTAACTACGACGTCAACAACCATTCTTCCACCGGGCAAGCAAGCACCAATAATCCGACAGGCGGCTCCGGCACGACGCCGACAGGTGACACACCAACGGCTGTCGGAACGGTCAACGTGGAGCAAATCACCATTCGGCGCGATTTGCCTACCGCCTCCACCAATGTCACAGGTACGGCTGTCGGCGAGATTACGCTGAACACCACTGCACTGCCCGCGTGGCTGACTGCGGCGGTTGTCGGCGGTCAAGTCGTGGTATCGCTCAACAATGCGGCGGCACCCGCTGACGGTGAATTCAAAGTATACGAAATCCACGTATGGCGCGGCGGCGTACGCGCATCGCTGTTCGTCACGTCTACGCTTTCGGGGCAAGACGGCTCCACGAAAGGCGGTACACCCGATACTGCGACTCCGCCCACCGGCGTGCCTACATTACCGCCCACTACACCGCCGCCAACAAACTCCGGTACACCAACCACAGGCGGTACACCTGATACAAGCAACCCCGGCAAGACGTTTAAGTCCGACGATGTAATAACTATCACAGACCGCACGAATCCCACGGGAAGCACCATGGTTTCAGGAACTGCTACAGGCGAAATCACGGTGACTGCCAATGGGTTACCGTCGTGGCTTGAAATAGTCATCAACCAAGCAACAAACGTGATTACAGTACGGTTAGCACCTAATGCGACTGTGCCTGATACACCTGTCGCACAGGTATGCAACTTGACATTGAGTCGCGAAAACGTGTCTGCACCGCTGACCGTTTCCGTTTCGCTTGGCGGTAAAGACGACCCCAACATCTCTGCGACGCCTGTCACGATTACGCGTGCAAACGCAAACGCAACCTCGACTGTTACAGGCAGTGCGGACGCTATTACCGAATTAAACAGGACGAATATTCCTGCATGGCTATTGATTACGGCTGTCGGAGGCTCTGAAATTCAAGTCTCCCTCGCATCTGTCGGCGTTCCTGTGGACGCAGTAAGTCAAATCTTCACAGCGACATTCCAAAAAGGCAGCGTTACAGGACAGCTCACCATCACTGTCAACCTTACGGGTGATATAGCAACAGGGCTACCTACTACAGGCACCGAAACTCCTCCCACTACCAACACTACAGACGAAAATACGCCCACCGAAACAAGCGACTCTCCTACAGACACAACTCCTCCTCCTACCACTACCGGTGCTCCTCCGGACACTCCTGCGCCTCCTACGACGACTGAACAAATCGTCGTACCGATGCCTGCAGGTGTAGTGTATGATATGCAGTTAGACGGCGATTTTGACAGATTCACAGGTTCAAATTCAGGCACACTCGGTCATCTGTTCCTTAGAGTAGGTGACAGCTCGGGTACGCTTAAAATGACCGGAAGCGGAACTGCCCCCAACCGCCAAATCCTCATTGAAGGCAGAGGCGGCACAAGCCAAGGCTTGCGAATGAGACCAAACGAAATCGACATCACGCCCAGAGTAGGGCATCAGTACACCGTCGAAATCACAGGCTCTGTCGCGAACGGCAGTAATCTGCGATTACGCCAAGAAAAGCCTGAACAAGTGGCTATAGCAACAGGAACGGCTACCAGCGTATCTGCAACCGTGTCTGCGGCAAGCATTACGGGCGAAGGCATCGAATGGAGCATCGGTAACTCATCGGGCAACTCCGATATGACGATTACGGGCATGAAAATCACGCGTGTTTGCCCGACAGGTTGTACAATGTGCGCCGAGTATACCACCACCATTACAGGCGGCGGAACAGGCTCAAGTGCAACCCCTGCAAGTGCGATTTCGGGTCAAACCGTGACGCTGAGAGCAGGCACACGCACAGGGTTCTTATTCGACGGTTGGACGGTTACGTCCGGTGGCGTTACCCTTGACGTAGCAAACAGCGCGAACGCGTCGTTCGTCATGGGTACAGCGAACGTAGCGGTAACGGCGAACTGGAAAGAGCATAAAGGCGGTCTGTCACCGCAATACTCTGCCGCTGACGCTATGGCTAAAATGAAAGTCGGTTGGAACTACGGCAACGCTCTTGACTGTTACAACGGCAATCGTGAAGCACCTGCGACAGGTTACTCCAACCCTTGGAGTAACCCGCGAGTCGCCAACTATGGTGCATTAACCGTGTCGCAAATGGAAACCAACTGGATGGGCGGCAGTAACTACGCAGCAAAACCCGATTTGTTCAAGAACGTTAAGGGAGCGGGATTCGACACTATCAGAATCCCCATCACGTGGTACAAAGCCATTCGTGCCCCCGGCGCGCTGACTACCACGCCGACTACGGCAACCCTTGACGGTAACTTCATCATTCACCCCGATTACCTCAAGCGCGTTAAAGAAATTGTGACATGGGCACACGAAGAAGGCTTCACAGTCATCATCAACAGCCATCATGACGATTTCATCATGCCGTTCAATAACGCGAGCGACATGGCAAAAACCGAAGCAACAATCAAGAAACTGTGGACAATTATTGCCAACGAATTCAAAGACTTTGACGAACGCCTCATCTTTGAAGTCCTTAACGAACCGCGTCAAGTTGGTTCGACACAAGAATGGGGCGCAGGCGGCAGTGGTGCGGCAGGGCTTGAAAACAGACAACGTGTCAACCGCATGAACCAAGCCGCAGTGGACGCAATCCGCGCAACAGGCGGCGATAATCAAAACAGAATCCTCATGATTCCGACTTATGCGGCAAGCACACACACCTATAGCGCGCAAAACGCATTCGACGGATACGTTAAACCGTCTGACCCGCTCAACCCCGGCGTGAACAAGTTCATCATGTCAGTTCACGCATATGTCCCCACGAACTTCACCGGGGTACTGGGCGTAGGCACAACCTACAACGTAGCGGACATCGTCACTATGATGGACGGTGTTAAGAGCGCGGCAGACAAACTCGGAATGCCTGTTGTCATTGGTGAGTACGGCGCAGTCGCAAGGGCTGAATCGTCCACTGACCCTGCTGAAACAGTCCGCGTAAACTGGACGAAAGACTATGTCAGCAACGCGCGCTCTCGCGGAATGGTGCCGGTTTGGTGGGATACGGGAATCCGCGAAGGCGGTATCGGTGTAACTGAAGGACGGTTCGGGCTGTTCAATCGCCACAACACACAAGCATTCTCAGCTGGCGGCGTATCAACCCCTGCATTCGGCAACCGCTACCCCAACATCACCAACGCAATCATGCAAGGCGCAGGTGTAGTCCTCGGCGCGACTTATGAAGTACCGTCACCACTCGGCGGCAGTACAGGCGCGTGGGTGCCCATGTCGCATGAGTTATCGGCGGCGGCTTGACGAACGGTTAAATCAGACAATTAACCCAAATATTAGCAAGAGCGGACAATTTGTCTGCTCCTGCTTTTGGGTTTGTTTACACACACTATACAATTTGCACAAAAAATCTGTACATTAGTCATGATTTTAGCACGTTTTTTTGTGCAACACGCTAAAAATCACCATAAACATAAAATAATCGTTGACACGCTTAATAAAGCATGATATAATAAGGGGACGAAGATAAATTGAAAGGGGTGCAATGTAGCATGGCTATAGAAGTGTTTAAGCGTCTCGAAATCAAGTACATCATGGACCAAGAGCGGTATCAACATATCACCAATTTCATGAGCAAGTACATGAATCTTGACGAGTACAACCAGGGCGGCAACTTCTACTCTATTGCCAACATTTATTACGACACGCAAGACCACAACATCATTCGCAGGTCTGTAATGAAACCCAAGTATAAAGAAAAATTGCGGCTGAGGGCGTACGGCGTGCCGACGCTTGATGACAAAGTTTATTTGGAAATCAAAAAAAAGTATAAGGGAATCGTCTACAAACGGCGCGTCACCATGAAACTTCACGAAGCGTACAAGTTTATCGAAACCGCCGAAGTCCCCCCAAAAGACAGCAAGCGATACGTTCAGAATCAGGTTTTTCAGGAACTCAAGCACACGCTTGAATTTTACAAACCCGTCCCCATGATTTATTTAGCATATGACCGCATCGCATACTTCGGCAAAAGCCCTGATGAGGGTGGGCCGGGGCGAGAACTGCGAATCTCGTTTGACTTCAACGTGAGGACGCGGCGCGAAAATACAGGGCTTGAAATCGGCGACCACGGCGAACTTCTGCAAGAACCCGGTTGGGTAATTATGGAAGTCAAAGCGGGTCAACCCCTACCACAATGGTTGTTGGACTACTTTGCCGAACACGATATGCGACGCGGCAGTTTTTCCAAGTACGGGCAGGAATACAAGCGGTTCTTAACGCGCCAAATCGAGGCGGGTGCGGCAATCACCGACACGGAAGTGGTGAAAGAACGCCGCCCCATGCACGCTACGTAAAGTGTGCAGACCCCTGTCAAGGCGCGAAATCACAGCAAACATCTGCTAAGAGCTTGTTTATTATCTCCGAGTGAGTGAAATTTTGAAGCGAATTTTTCGTCAGACGAGACGAATTTTCGCAGTAGGCTTTGTGCCTTTCAAGAAAATTCAACGAAGTATGGCGGGCAGACCCATGGGAGCGGGCT
>Ga0082212_10000502_pt1 | contig 56831 bp, 45 predicted proteins | sample TergutNt197P3_FD_71548 | JGI IMG/M metagenome (GOLD analysis project Ga0082212, IMG submission 71548) | Neocapritermes taracua P3 segment gut microbial communities from Petit-Saut dam, French Guiana - Nt197 P3 | ecosystem: Host-associated > Arthropoda: Insects > Digestive system > Gut ...
CCGAACGCGACGCGGGATATATGCGAGTTTATCGTGAACGAGCATAAAAATAAAGGCAAGGAGAAATGAATAATGAATATGGATAATTTATTGGAAATGTCAACAACCGGCAGGCACAATTTGCTGACGTCTTCTTTATTTTCGCGGATATTCAACTTAGTAGTAGAAAAAAAAGTTTTAGCCCGTCAGGAGCAGTATTCAATAGTTTATTACGGGAAAAAATCTATGCCGAACGATATAAGTTTAGTTAAAATAGAAGATATAGAAGATGCAGAACATTTTTTAAACAATATTATTTACGAGTTAAATTATGTCCAGCCTGATTTTGTTTTATTTAAAGATAATTTATATTTAACTGACAAAAAAGATTTAAAAACAGCAGGGCAGCCTGACCTTATCGCTGAAATATGGTCTGACGGAAATACTCCGGCAGACAGGTATTTTCTTCAGAAATTATATTCTTCGTCAAGCATAACGGAATTCTGGCAGATAGAGCAGAATTCAAATACGGTAAAGTGTTCTGTAGGTACAACGGAATTACCGGAACAGTATTTAACAAATGTTTTAAAAACGCAAAAAGGATTAGAATTTGATTTGAGATATTTAGCTATCTAAAATCAAAAAAATTATAAAGGATGTGATTTTATGAAAGCAGTGATAACCGTAACGGGTATAGATAAAATAGGGATAATCGCGAACGTCAGCGCGATTCTCGCTGATAATTCAGTTAATATAGAGGATATTTCGCAAACTACAATGCAGGGGTATTTTATGATGTTCATGTTTGTCGATATATCTGATATGACTGTGTCGTTCGGCGGGCTTTCTGAGAAATTATCTGACAAAGGCAAAGAAATGGGGCTTGAAATCAGAATACAAAAAGACGAAATATTCAAGGCTATGCACTCGGTTTAAGGGGGAAGTATAATTATGATTGGTCAGCGTGAGATATTTGAAACTGTAAAAATGTTCGGCGAGGAAAAACTCGACGTAAGAACTATAACAATGGGAATCTCGGTTCTCGACTGCGCGGATTCGGACATGAAAAAATCCTGCGGGAAAATATATGATAAAATCGCGAAAAAAGCCGAGAATCTCGTTAAAACCGGCGAGCAAATCGAGAAAGAATACGGCATACCTATAGTAAATAAAAGAATCTCCGTCACTCCTATTGCGGTTATCGCGTCGGCATGTGAGAACGCAAATAATTTTATAGAATTTGCGAAAACTCTCGATAAAGCGGCTGAAACTACGGGAGTTAATTTTATAGGCGGATTTTCCGCGCTTGTTCAGAAAGGATTTACAGACGGGGATAAAAAATTAATTAAATCAATCCCCGAAGCCCTTGCGTCAACTTCACGGGTTTGTTCGTCTGTAAACGCCGCTACTACAAAAGCGGGCATAAATATGGACGCTGTGATTGAAATGGGAAAAGTTATAAAAAAAGCCGCAGAACTCACGGCTGATTCGGGCGGGCTTGCGTGCGCGAAGCTTGTCGTGTTTGCAAACGCGCCGGACGATAATCCGTTTATGGCGGGGGCTTTTCACGGCATAGGCGAAGCCGAGTGCGTTATAAACGTCGGCGTAAGCGGTCCGGGCGTAGTCAAACGCGCACTTGAACAGGTGCGCGGCGAAGATTTCGGCACGGTCGCAGAGACAATCAAACGCGCCGCGTTTAAAATAACGCGCATGGGTCAGCTTGTCGCGCTTGAAGCGTCAGGGAGATTAAACGCGAGCTTCGGCATTGTTGACTTATCGCTCGCGCCGACTCCGTCAGTCGGGGACAGCGTAGCCGAGATATTGCAGGAAATGGGACTTGAACAATGCGGGGCGCACGGTTCGACCGCCGCGCTTGCTTTGTTAAACGACGCCGTAAAAAAAGGCGGCGCGATGGCGTCGTCATACGTTGGGGGACTGAGCGGCGCGTTTATTCCGGTGAGCGAGGACAGGGGCATGATTGAAGCCGTGCAATGCGGCGCGCTTGACATAAGCAAGCTTGAGGCGATGACCTGCGTATGCTCTGTCGGGCTTGACATGGTTGTAGTGCCGGGGGATACTCTGGCTGAAACAATCTCTGCGATAATCGCTGACGAAGCGGCAATCGGGGTTATAAACAGCAAGACGACGGCTGTGCGAATTATCCCCGCTCCGGGGAAAAACGTCGGGGATATAGTGGAGTTCGGGGGGCTTCTCGGTTCTGGTCCGGTGATGGCTGTGAACTCTTTCGGGTGCGCTGAATTTATAAAGCGCGGAGGACAAATCCCCGCGCCTATACACAGTTTGAGAAATTAGGGTTTTATTTCAAGAAAAAATTAAGCCCCGAGAATATTGCTGAAGCTGTTGAAGCCGCAGCCGCTTTTCCCGTAAGATTTTGTACTTGTTGTAAAAGCATGTTATGTTCCGCGTTGTTTTCTTCCATTTGCCATCTATGAAGCTGTTCTTCATATAAATCCGCGCACTCTTTCCAAGTAGAGGCTCTAAGATTTCGGACAAAGCCAAGCATTGTTTGAATAGCTAAAGGATAACGGTAATCGGGCGGGATAAGCATAGTAGCACTTTTTTCTAACTCTAAAGCTGCCGTATTTGCTTCAACTTTGAGCTTTTCCGCTTCATTGGTATAAATGTTTAAAAGTTTATTTAAATTGCCGCCGTTATCATAATGATATATGCCCACTCTATCTTTGCCTTTTCTGCCAAAAAATGATGTTGACTTACCTAAGCGTATTTCTACTTCTTCGTCATATTCAGCAAATGTCATTCCTGTATATTCCATGAATATCGGTTCAAATCCTGCCTCTGCTCTTTTAGTATTGCCGACTAATTTATTAAATAATTTTTTTGCTTCTTTTGTTTTCAACCATTCGTAATATTGAGGTACACCTTCCGCTATTGAAAGTTTTTCGTTTATTTCATAGAAATTCAAAACTTTTTCATATGCTTCATTAAAAACCTGCGCCAAACTTTTTGCGTCACATTCTATAATTGACGATATTTTTTGAACTATTTCCGTAGATTCCATATTTTTTACCCTCTTTTCGAATTTTAATTAAAATATATTTGTTCTCAACGCAGTATCTCTGGACGGCGTGCAGATTAGTCGGAATCGACGCCGCCCAAAGGTTTTACGCCGAAAAACAACAAAAAGCCCGTGCATGACAAAGCCACACACGGGGCGAAAACACTCTTTTTACCCACAACGACAAAATACATATTGACTATATAAGCCGAATAGTATATAATTATTACGAGTACGGGAGAAATTTCGATGTGTATGGTGTCGGTAGCACCTTGTACATGCCGTGAAGTGTTTTAGCCACTTTACGGCTGCTCGCATTTTTATTATTTCTCTATGTAAAACAGTTTAGCATAGGTTTAAGAGTTTGTCAATAGGCAAAATAAAAAATAACAGGAATCGTGACGCCTGTTATTTTTTATTTTGCCTATTAGACTCGCGTTATTTAAACAAATCGGATAAAATCTCGAGAATCTTAAATCTTATCACGTACTTACTGCCCTTGTCTTTTTTTAATATATTTATCTGTTCGTTTGAATATCCCGCGACGGCAAGCTCGTCTTCTATTTTCGAGCCGGACAGACACAGCGGCGGGAACAATACGCACCACCAGTTTTTGCCGCTCCCCTCGCCTATCGTTATTATCAGAGACTGGTATTTGCCGGACGGGAACGTAAAAATTTCGCCGTTTGAATCTTCGTAAGTTCTTTCGGGGTACGCTTCTTTTGAAAGAGCCGCTTTGACTTCGTAATCATAGCCTTTTTGCTTTATAAATTCTTTTGTTTTGTTTTCTATATCGTTTAAAGCCGCTTGTATTTTTACGGCGGCTTCGTCTATGTTTGCGCAGTCCCGCGTGAGGGCGGCTATATCGCCGAGTATGTAATCCCTCGCTTCAAGCTTTAAATTCTGGTCGTCTTCGCCGTCTGAATTAGCAAGAACATGCAGTCTTATTAAATCCTGATATATTTTTTGCTCCCCGTTTACAGGCATAAACACGCAGAAACAAAAAGTAAGCAGTACGCTGGCGCAAAACGCCGCCATGATATTTACCGGTTTTGGCATTTTCATTAATAATTCCCCCTGTTATATTTATTTTTAATTATTTATTGGGATTATTAACTCTTTTTTGATTTCTTATGCAAAAAAATTTACGGTTTAGTGCGAACAAAATAAAATTTTCGCAGTATAATTAGATAAACGGTTAAACATGGGAGGAATAAATCATGAAAAATTACAGAAAAATAGTTAGTTTGTTTATATTAATTATGCTCTGCGCGAATATATTGACGGGGTGTTCGGGCAGTGAGAGTTTCAGCGACAGCGGCAACATTAAGTCGTTGGCGATGAGGGAGGACAGCGGCGGCGACGCGGCTTACGGGAATTGGAATAGGTATGATTATGATACGGAATATTTCGATATTATGCCTGCCGATGAAAGAATGGAAATGGAAGCGGAAGTAAGCTATGAGATGTTATCTTCGGACGGTTCGGCGGGTTCGAATCTGCCCGCTGACCGTAAAATCATACGCGACGCTAATATAACTATGGAAGTTGAGGACGTTGAGCAGTCTTACGATAATATTTTAAGATTGTTAGGAACTTTCGGCGGTTACGAGGCAAGACGGGATATGCACAGCAATAATTATGACGGATATAAAAATTATCCCACGGTCGGCGCGACGTTAAAAATCCCTGCGGCTCAACTTGACAGTTTTCTCGCTAAAATAAAAGAAGAAGGCGAAACGATAAGCTCAAGCATAACTTCAAGCGATATAAGCGACCAGTATTACGATTCAAAGATAAGAATAACGACGCTCGAAAAAACGCTCGATAATTATTACGGGTTTTTGGAAAAAGCTCAGGACGTTGACGAACAGTTGAGAGTAACGCGTTATATCAACGATATTACAAACGAAATAGAGCAGTTAAAAGGCAGTATAAAACGCTGGGATTCGCTTGTCGATTATTCGACTGTAAATCTTAATTTATACCGTCCGTATGAAGCTCCGGTGCCCGAGCCTGAACCGAGGGAAATCGACTGGGACGCGCTTACGCTTGAAGATATGGGCTGGTATATATCGAGCGGATTTTTGGGAGTATGCAACGTGATTTTCAGCGTAATCCAATGGATTATTATAATAATAGCGACAATATCGCCCGCCGCCGTCCCTATAGCGGTTATACTGTTCTTCGTTATACGTTACGAGAAAAAGAGAAGAAAAAAATATATGAAAAATAAGAGCGTAAGCCCTGCTGTAAATTCAGAAGAAGATAATAATATATAAATAGAGTTGAATAAAAGATATATTTGTGCTATAATATCTTAAAGAACTTATGGCAGGGGGAAAGAAAAATTTATGATAGAATATGAATTTAACGCAGAAGATATAAAAGGGAATATATTTGAAATTCCGAAAAATATAATATCTAAAATCCCAAAAACCGGGAAGTTTACCCTAACGTTTAAAGAATATGATGAAAACGCAGAAGATGAATATTTGCTCGCACTTGCTGAAGAACGCTTGAAAAGCAACAAGCCGACTATTTCGCATGAAGAAATGTGGCACAGACTTGGAATAACTGAAGAAGACTTGGAAAATGTGGAGGCTGACGAATTTGAATGAGTTATAATGTTAGATATAACGATGAAGTCGAAAAAGATTTAAAAGCGTTCAATCCTGCTCAAAAAAAGCAAATCAAAAAATCCATAGAAAAGTTTTCTGAAAATCCATTGCCGAAAAACGAGGGCGGTCACGGCAATCCTTTAGGTAACAAACAGGGCAGGAATTTGACAGGATTATGTAAAATCACTCTTAAAAAAATGGGCGTCCGTATTGTTTATAAATTAATAAGAACTGAAACTTCTATGCAAATTATTGTAATCGCCGCCCGCAAAGACGAAGAAGTTTATAAAATTGCAGAGAAGAGATTAAATCAATAAATTAAATCCAGAGGAATAAAAAAATATATGCTTGACGAAGAAGTTTTTGAGTATTACGCTCCGTTTATACGCGAATTTATTTATAAAAGCGGCTGGGAAGAATTACGTGAAGTCCAGTTAGAAGCCGGAAAAACTATTTACGGTTCTGAAAATAACATGCTCTTATGCGCGGGGACTGCTACGGGAAAAACCGAAGCAGTCTTTTTCCCCATAATCTCGCAAATGGTCGAAGACCCCCCGGAAAGCGTCGGCGTTATATATATCGCCCCGCTTAAATCTCTCATAAACGACCAGTTCTCACGCCTCGACGTTTTGCTCGAAGAAGCCGAAATCCCCGTATTTCACTGGCACGGAGACGTCGCTTTATCACACAAATCAAAATTGTTAAAATCCCCGAAAGGCATATTGCAGATAACCCCAGAATCTCTTGAAAGCATGCTAATAAACCGCAGCAACGATTTGCCCAGAATCTTCGGAGATTTACGTTTTATCGTTATCGACGAAATTCACACAATGCCCGGAGTTGACCGTGGAAATCAAATTATATGCATTTTACAGAGACTTGAGCAAATCATAGAAAAATCCCCCCGCCGTTTCGGATTGTCCGCGACTGTCGGCGCACCCGAAGAAATAGCGGACTGGCTTTGTCTCGGAAGCAAACGCGAATGCGATATTATCCAGATAAAATCAGCCAAAACTAAATGGCGGCTTGCGATAAATCATTTTTTTGTCGCCCCTCAAGCAGACACGACGGAAAGCACTTTGACGCTGGAACAGCAGAGAGCGATGGTTGGAAACGGTGTAGGGGCGGGGTTTTCCCGCCCTACGGATAATACCGATGTAAACCAAAGGCGGGATGACCCCGCCCCTACGGATAACGGCGTTGAAATAATCGACGGCGGAGGGGTTGACGAAAACGAATTATACCCCGAATACGACAAATTCGCCGAGTTTATCAAAGAGGACGAGGGATTCGCTTATATTTATGACTGCGTGACGGAGAGAAAAAGCCTGATTTTCACAAACTCACGCGAGGAAGCCGAGTTTGTCACGGCGACAATGCGTGAAATCGCCAAAAACCGTCACGAGGACGATATATTTTATATTCACCACGGCGATTTATCAGCCTCGATACGCGAAGAAGCCGAGCTTGTTTTAAAAGACGAGGAAAAACCCGCCGTCGGAATCGCGACTGTAACTATGGAACTCGGCGTTGATATTGGCAGGTTAGAGAGGGTCATACAAGTCTCGTCCCCGAATACTATATCAAATTTTTTGCAAAGATTAGGACGTTCCGGACGACGCGGCGACCCGTCTGAAATGATTATGGTTTTCAGGGAAGAAGAACCTCTCCCGACCGCGACCACGCCTAAAAGTCTGCCGTGGGAACTCTTAAAAGCTATCGCCGTAACCCAGTTATATATCGAGGAAAAGTTTATTGAGCCGCCTAATTTAAAAAAGCTGCCGTTTAGCTTATTATATCACCAGACGATGAGTTTCGTCGCGTCTTTCGGAGAAATCACCCCCAAAGATTTAGCCGATAAAATGCTGAGTTTCAGCCCGTTCCGCGGAGTTTCGAGAGAGCAGTTCAAACAGTTGTTATTCTCTCTTTTACAGCACGACCATTTACAGTTTGTCGAGGATTCAAGGGAAAAAAGCGTTATAATCGGATTAAAAGGCGAAAGAATCATAAACTCGTTTAAATTCTACGCCGTTTTTCAGGACGTAGAGAGTTTCACGGTCAAGTGCGAATCTCAGGAAATCGGCACGATAACAAAAAGCCCGCCCGAGGGAGAACGGTTCGCCCTTGCCGGCAGGACTTGGGAAGTCATCGAGCTTGACATGAAACGCAAAATAATCTACGTAAAAAAAGTCGAGGGGAAAATGAATATCGAATGGCCTGGAGAATACGGGGTTATACACACAAAAATAGTCGAGAGGATAAAACGCGTGCTTGAAGAAGAAACGGTTTACCCGTATTTATTGGAGAGCGCACAGAAAAGATTGCAGGAAGCCCGCGATATTGTGAAAAAAACAAAGCTGTTTCAATACCCGTTAGCTCATCTGGGCGGATATTCCTACGCGTTTTTCCCGTGGCTGGGGACTGTATCTTTCCGGACTTTGCGAAGATATATAAAAGCGAATATGTCAAAGCAGTTTAAGATAAGCAACCTTGAATTTGACGGGTGTTATTTCTTCGAGTTCAAAATGGAAAAAGGCTCGGACTATGATTTTATAAAATATCTGTATGACGACATAAAACGCAACGGCATAGACAAAGAATCTCTCGTTGGCATGAACGAAGATTTCGCGCACGAAAAATACGACGAATACATCCCGCAGCATTTACTGCGCGACGCGTTTATCAGCGACAATCTCAGGACAGACGAGATACAGCACAGGATAAGCGAGTATCTGGAGATGTATTGATTTATAAATATTCGCAAAGATAAATATCAGGGAATAACGGACAGAAAGTTTCAATATCGCCTTGTATTATTGTGTCAAATTTATCCGAACAGCGATTTCTTCTTAAAACAAGCGAAACATCAACGGCTTTAGTCTGATTTAAGCAATTTCCCTTTAATAGCGTTTTTGGCAAAATATTTTCAGTTTTAACAAATCCGATTGTAATTTGATTATTTGCCGTTGCTATAACACAATAAACTCTGCCTTTAGAAAAACATTCTTCTGCTTTTAAGTTCTGTGAAAATAAATTTGGCAATTCAGCAAGGGATTTTAATTTTCTGCGAACCGTACCTTTAACAGATTTTTCATCTTTATGCATATCAATAAAATCAAAATCGGATTCCCGCAACGTTCCGTTCAAACACCTTAAATAAAAATCCCGCGCAGAAATTAATGAATGAACCCCGGTGAGATGAGCGTAATTTTCTTCGTATGCGCTTATTATGTAATATGATTCCTTAGTGAAATCACTACTATATATTAAATAATCATAATCAATAAATATGGATTTGTAAATTGCGGCGCAGCTTATGAGTTCGTTACAGACACGTTCTTTGAAATCCATTTATTTTCTCCTTTACAAAATAAATGAGGGAAGATAATATCATCCCTCATTAGTGCTTTTTAGCAGGACGCTCTGCGATGGGATAGGGTTTTAGGTCTCCGTCCCGACCGGGCAGGTTTAACGTCTTTGACCCGACAATAATATTATATGTTAAAATAACAATTTATACTACAATTGAATTATACCATAGGTGATATTTATTGTCAACAGATAAATAAAAAATATTTTTTACTATTTCGCGTCCAGTTTTTTTTACCGGAAATATTAACTTCGAAAGTAACATTTTTGATACTTTCGGTACTTTTAATTCCGGTTATGCTATAATAGAAATATTATAAAAATAATTCAGGAGGAATTTATTTATGAAAAAAAGAATTATATCAGTAGCCGTGCTTGTTTTTATGCTGATGAATATAATGCCGGTGTTATTTGTATCGGCGGCGGACGACGGCATTATTTTCTGTTCGGCAGACGGCAAGGAAGCCGGGAGGGCGGCGAGAAGAGACCGGTCGCTTTACGGCGACAAATTCTGTCTGTATTTCCCGGAAGAATCGTATATCGACAAAATTGTCGTTTCAACGTCGGTATATGAGTCCAGCCCGGGTATTACGATAAGCAGGAATTATGACGGCAAGGCAACCTCCGAGTATTTTTCCATAGACGATATAAAAGGCAACTGGGTGGGTGAAACGGACGCGAGAGGAATGTGTACATATAGTTTTTCCGTCCGAAAAGTCGTTCCCGCAGGGCTTTATCATTTCCGGTTTTTCATTACAAATTATGTCACAAACAGCGACGGCGATATTGCCGTAACGGTTTACGGCGAAGCCCCGGGCATGAAAGAGATGACTCAGGAAGCTTACGAAGAAATGCTGAAAGAAAAGTCTTCGGCAAACTGGAAACTCGAACTGCCCGAAGTAAAGTTCTCAAACAAGAATATTATATTCGAAAGCAACCCGACGATTGGCTGGAGACCCGAAAATTCATGGTCTGACGAATACGAATTTATTTTTTATGTGGACAGCGAGATAACGATAAAAGATTTGTATTTTTCGTCAAAATTCACGGGTCAGAATATGTGGCAAAGCGATTACGACTGGAACGGCGACGGCATACCCGACAACGTCATTCCCATACCGACAAACATGAGGATTGAAATATGCAAAATTACCGGAGTTTCAATGGCGACGGGAGATTGTATTTTAGAATCGCTGAAAACCGTCAAGGCAAGCATATATAAATGCTCGGACGACGGCATGTTTTACTATAACAGTTTCCCTCAGTTAACGGGAGCGTCGGATATAAACCTCACGCTGAAACGCGGGGTGTATTACGCGCATATAACCCCGCAGAGCGTAATATCGACGCTTGAGGGACAAGACCCCGACTATAATCTTTATTACGGCGCGGAATACGGGGTAGTTGCGACAGGCTCGTCAAAAGGCTCGATATTAATTTTCTCGCCGGATGTTTTCATAGGGTTAGTCCCGCTTATCGACGGGGTAAATTCGGGCAAGTCAGTTGACCAGATAAGCAGCGATTATAAGGACGCCATAAAGAAAGTCGAAGAAGAAAACAGAAAACAGGAAGAAGCGCGAAAAAAAGCCGAAGAGGCTGCTAAGAAAGCCGCCGAGGAAAAAGCGAAAAAAGAAGCGGCGGACCTTGCCGCGAAACCAATCACCCTAAAAGTAAACGGCGTGGTGGTCAAAACGGACAGCCCGCCCATAATCGAAAACGGGCGCACGCTTGCGCCTGTCCGGGCAATCGTCGAGGCTCTGGGATATATCGTCGCGTGGGATTCCGGGACGCAAATCGTTGATATATACGATCCCGACACTCATGATTTGCGAATCTCGCTTAAAATCGGGTCGAACCGGGCGAAAGTTTCAACGGGTATCTGGGGAGTCATGGACGAACGCATACTTGACGTCCCTGCGAAGATAATCAACGGCAGGACGATGGTTCCTGTGCGGTTTATCGCCGAGACCCTTGGCTGTAAGGTTGAATGGGAGGAAAAAACCAAGACCGTCAGCATAACGTCGGCTAAAGGGTAAATATTAAAATAAAAGAGAGAACCCCGTCAATCGTTGAGATTGCCGGGGTTTGTCTATGATTGCAGGTTTTGCAGGCAAATAAAATATCTTCGGCATACTGCAAATTCCGCTTGTAATTCCAAATCGGATATGATAGAATAATTACAGAAAGTTTTAGAAAAATTCAGGAGGGAAAAATTTATGTCAGGCAAAATATCAGTTCACGGGAGCGCGGCGCAGCTTGTGTTCTCTTACACGGAAAACGACGCTTATAATACTTTCCCCGCCCCCGGAGGAGCGGCTTTAATCGCGAAACTTCTGTCAAAGCATAAACTCGCGGATAAAATCACGCCTAATAAATCCATGCGCAAACTGCATCTGGAACTTACCAAGCCGATAAAAAATAAGGGCTATACTATCGCCCGCCGTTTAGGCACGGCGGAAAGCGAAACACAGATTAAAGGCGAATCCGGCGCGCCGTACGCCCTGTTATGGGGCAGCAATTTCGACACGCTCCCCGTCACAGGCGATACGTCCGTAATTTGGGCTTGCCACCCGTATTCGGCTTTGCCCGACAAAAAACAATTCGCGCAAACGGCGGCACAAACGCTGCTGTTAATCGACGCCAATGTTCTACGGTCAAAAGGCGACGCTATGATAAGCCGTCAAATCTCGTGGGAACGTTCGGCGATTGAGCTTATGTGGCAGTTAAAAAACAACGAAAAACTGTCATATCTGTTATCAGCAAAAGAAATACTCGTGACTTTCGCCGAGGACGGGGCGGTTCATATCACACGTGAAAACAAAGAGCTTAAAACCGTTCTGGTGCTTGCCCACGGGGGCGGCGAAGGCACGTCCCGCACGGCAATCCCCGGCTACATCGACGACGCGTTCGCCGTAATGACGGCGGCTGCGGCTATCCAGTTCGTGCGCGGAGAATCCCTGCGCGTCATGCCGATTCTGAAAACCGCCGAGAATCTTCTGTTAAACGGATATTCCCTTGAACAGCTTAAAAACAGCGAATATGAAATCGTCGAATCAAAAGATGCCGACGTCGAATTCCCCATCGAATTAAAAAAAGAAGTCAACGCCCCGGATACATGGTGCATAAGCAACAGTATCAGCGGAATGAAAATATTCGATACGGCGTTTAATTATGTGCGGCACGGGCGCAAAGAAATAAAAGACCTGCCCAAACTGAGCTTCAGAAACCTGACGACGGTTGACCGCTGGGAAATCGAGGCTTTCCAGAATGTCCGCAACCAGATTGAGCGTTACGCAAATTCAAGCGAAAAAAAGCCTAAGCCGTTAAGTATCGCCGTGTTCGGCACGCCCGGCAGCGGAAAATCTTTCGGCGTAAAACAAATCGCCCTGCATGTTTTAAATATCGACGAAAAGGACAGCGATAATTTTCTTGAATTTAACGTCGCGCAGTTTACCGGGTTTCACGACATCGGCGCGGCTTTCCAGAAAGTGCGGGACGTTATATTAAGCGGGAAACTGCCCCTTGTATTTTTTGACGAGTTTGACGCTGATAAAGACGGTATGCCGAAAGGCTGGATTAAATATTTTCTCATGCCCATGCAGGACGGCAAGTTTAAAGACGAAAGCGGCGAGCATCCGGTCGGCAAGTGCGTGCTTGTCTTTGCGGGAGGCACGTCGTCCAGTTTCGAGGATTTTGTCGCGCCGCAGGTTCTTGAATCAAAAAAAGACCTGACCGACGACGAGAAGAAAGAACTGACCGATTTCAAGAACCGCAAAATCCCCGATTTTGCCAGCCGCCTTAAAGGCAATATAAATATTCTCGGACCGAATCAGAAAGATAAGGACGACAATAATTATCTTGTCCGCCGCGCCCTTTTGCTCCGCAGCCTTATCGAACGCAAAATGAAAATAGGCAAAGACGCTGTCGCGCCAATCAGCGACAATATTATATGGGCAATGCTTCTTGTTCCCAAATATAAGCACGGCGCGCGTTCAGTCGAGGCAATTTTCGACATGAGCCAGATTGAGGATAATATCTGGGAGCCTGTTTCCCTGCCGCTCTATTCACAGCTTGAGCTTCATGTGGACGCGAAGGCGTTTATTGATTTAGTACAGCGTGAAGTTATACTCAACAGCCATCTTGAGGAGCTTTCAATCGAGATACACGAATACTACAGAAAAAAATATCCCGGCGCGACTTACAGTATCGACTGGAACGACTTGCCGGAAGAAATCCGCGAATCCAACAGGGTTCAGTACCGGCAGATACCCGAATATCTGTCAATTATACAATGCAGTTATGATTCCGGAGACACGCCTTACCCGTCGGTTGAAAGTTTTACGGCGGAAGAAACCGAACTGCTTGCCGAGCAAGCCCATATCGTCTGGATGAAAGACAAAGAAGCCAACGACTGGACTTACGCCCCGGAACGCAACGACGAATTAAAGCATAATCCGCTGATGGTGTCTTGGGACAAACTGCCGGATGATGAAAAAGTAAAAGACAGGGATATTATCATAAATCTTATTCCAATGCTGAAAAAGAGCGGGTTGCGGGTTTACCGGACGATTTAGAAATTTAAAGGAGTGTTTCTGTCAATGCAAAAAAGCGGATATGTCATAGGCATCACCGGGCACAGGCGGCTTCCGCCGGACAGTCTCTCAGGACTGACGGCAGAAGTGAGAATGTTCTGCCGGGACAAATCTGTCAAATACGGGTCTGCCAATATCACAGTACTTTCGTCAATAGCCGAGGGCGCGGACACGCTTTGCGCCAATGTTGCACTTGACGAAAATTTACGGCTGATTGTCCCGTTGCCAATGCCTGCGGCAGAATACCGCGAAGATTTTTCAACGATAAAGGCAGTTGCGGAATTTGACAGATTACTGGCTCTGGCAGACAGGGTGTTCGTTGTCAGTCCGGAAGAGCCTGTTCCAAACGCAAACGCAAATGAACCAAGCCGCGGTTTTTGGTATCGTCAGGCGGGGATTTATGTAGCGAAACATTGCGACGCGCTGTTAGCAATATGGGACGGAGCAGAAAAAGATACGCCGGACGGCGCGGGGACTTGGGAAACGATAAAATTGGCGAAATCTGCCGGGACTGAAATAAAAATTATAAATATATAAGGGGATTTATTATGGGGATTAAATGCAGACTCTTAGGTCACAAATGGAATTACTGCACATGCGCGGTATGCGGTGAAACACGTAATTCTGAGCATGACTGGAATCGCTGTGTCTGTAAAGTGTGCGGCGGCAAGCGTGATTCGGACCATGTCTGGAAAAACTGCAAGTGCGAAGTATGCGGGAAAACAGCAGGCGCGGACAGTTCCGTTCACGAATGGAACGGCTGTAAATGCGCCGCCTGCGGTCAGGAACGGGACAGCGGTCATATCTGGGACCGCTGTAAATGCGTTATGTGCGGAAAAACGCGGGATTCTGAGCATGAGTTTAATGACGGCGGCAAATGCGTAGTCTGCGGAGCATCAGAGCCTTTGAACAGACAAAATCATCTGCTGTTTACGAAAAATCCAAAAGCGTTGATTTGTATAGCCGATTGCTACGGAACAAGCGTCAACGGTAAATTTGTAAACACCAGCGGTGATAAACCGTCATGGGATATAGCTTTTTCACGCAGGACCGAAATGGACGAATTAATAAAAAGTATACTCAGTTACGCGCCAAGCTTTTCGGGCATTAATCCAAACGATATAAAGCTGATTCGCCCCGCCGACTGGCATAAAGAAATCATCCCGATGAAAATTTCGGAACTGACCCCTTTTATGTCGGAAGCCGTGTCAGACAATATCAAGAAAGACGCCGCAAAAGCCGCCGGCGAATTCGCAATCAATAACGGTTACAATCCGGATATGAAAGCTCATCCCAATATGGGTATGCTTCCGGATTTTAAGGTGTTTTATATTATTTTAAAACTTAAGGATTAAAATATGGATAGCAGCAGTTATAATAATTATGACGTCAATATATTTCTCTCGTCAACGTTCAGCGAAGAAATCATGCGCGATGTGAGGGGCTCTTTCCGCAACGAGATAAATGCCCGGCTGAATAATATTGTCGGGCTGCTCGGCGGCAACGCTTTTGTTTTTGATTTGCAGCTCGGAATCCCCGACGGCACGGACGGGCTGAAAACGCTGGAAATCTGCTTTGACAAAATCAAGGAATCCGATTATTTCGTGTTTATCCTAAGCGAAAAGCACGGCAATCAAAACACGCGCGTTTTTCTTTTAGGCGATGAAAATTATAATAATCATAAACATGAGGACAGCGCGTATTCGGACACGATACGTCAGGGAATCGACGGCGAACTTTTTATTATCGAGCTTGAAGTAATTGAAGCGGAAAAAAATTCGGAACTGAAAGGAAAACGTCTTTTTTTCTTCGATAAAAACGCCGGAAATCAAGACAGTGCCAAACGGGTTTCAGAACGGATAAAATCAAGCTGTTCTGATGACGACGTTATCAATGAATTTTCAGAGCCTTTTGAAATACATAACAAATTTCTTGAGCATATCAGCTCCGTTCTCCATGGCGAAATATCCGGGTTAAGCGAGGACGAAAAAAACCGCAATCTTCATAACGCAGGAATCCTACGCTATAATTTAACCAACACAGAGGGCGTGAAAATGCTCGATGATTATGTTGATAATAGCGAAAACCTGCCGTTCGTGCTTTACGGTGCTTCGGGCAGCGGCAAGAGCGCGCTTATCGCCGACTGGCTTAAAGACAGACCGCAGGCAATTTATTATCACGCGGGGACAAACGGGTCAACCCTGCGCGAAATGCTGATTGATATGTATAAAAAGCATTGGCTTCTTTTCCCCGCCGATAAACAGGGCGCGGACGAAAAAGGGCTTACGGATTTATTTTCGGGTTTTCTTTCGGATATTTCACGCAGGGGCGGCGGTATAATCGTTATCGACGGAATAGACCAGTTAACTTCTGTGAATGCGGTCGGCAAGGCTTTCTGGCTGCCGCCGGAGCTTCCCGATAACGTAAAGCTGATAGTTTCCACAACCGACGATTTATCCGGGCGCGGATTTATAATAAAAAAAGTCCCGGAAACAGACGTTATCGAAATATTAAAGGGCATTTTAAAAAAAGAGGGCAAGGAGCTTGAAATAAAAACCGTGGAGAACGCTCTGGACGGGTCGCCGCTTGCGGAAACGCGCCTGCCGATTATAGCGCGGCTGATTTATCATGAAATCGTCGAGAATTTTAATTACGCGGATATTGGCGCGAGGCTGTCGGGATATTTACGGAATATCGGCAGCGTTGACGCGCTTTATCAAAGCTATCTATATAACCTTGAAAAAAAGTTCGGCAAAGATATAGTCAAATACGCTTTGGCTTTAATCTGGTGCTCCAAATACGGAATCAAACAGGAATACCTGCCAAAAATGATACAAAGCCTTATGTGGAACGATACGGAGAAAACAAAAGGCAGTATCGGGCAGGACGACGCAGATATTATCAATGAAAAGCTGAAAGTGCTGGACGACCTGATGTTTATGCTGTATCATGAATTTTCGCGCGACAATACCGGACGGCTCAAGTTTTTTCATAAACTAATTGACAAAGCCGTTAAAATACGTTATTGCGGCAATGCGTCCGAAGTTCTGGAATTCCGCAGGCAAATCGGCTTTTCTATGCTTTTTAACGCAAATGACGATGACCGCAGTCCTGTCGCCGAAGCGGTTTATCAGACATATGAATGCCGGGACGGTGTTCTTATGCAAATGATGCTCGGAAAAGTTGAAAACGCGGCGTATATCAGTTATAATCTCGGAACTGACAAGCTGATAGAGTACGGCAGTATTATGAACGACCCGCATGATTTGGTTCATTTATGGCGGTCCGACCAAGGGGGAGACGGCTGGCATTTTGATTATTTGCTTATGGCGGCTGATTTTCTGCGCATGACCGGATATTATGACGAAGCTTTGAAATATTTTCAGAACGCGCTGGGTTATTGCGAGGAACATTACGGAAAAGACAGCGGGCTTGCGTTAAATATCCGCAACCGTATAGCTTTGGCTACGTATTTGTCCGGCGACGCCGAAAAATCTCTGGCTATGAATCAGGAATTATTAAAAGCCGAAGCACAGCAGCAGGGGGCTGAGTCGCCGGAATCGTATAACAATATCGGCGGTAACTATATCACTCTTAAGGAATATGATAATGCGCTTGAATATTATAACAAATCGCTCAGTATCTGCGAGGCGCAGGAAAAGGATTCTGAAATATACGCGGTAACGTTAAGCAATATCGGGTATGCTTACCTGTGTATGATAAAATCCGGCGAAGCGGCGCGTTATTTTAATATGTCCCGGGAAATGAACGAGCGTCTGTTTGGCAAAGCGCATATAAACACGGGAACATGCTGCAATAACATAGGCGCGGCGTATACGCAGAAAGGCGATTACATAAACGCGCTCGAATGGTTCAAAAAAGCTTTGGATATACGGCTTAAAGTATGCGGCGGGAATCACATTGCCACGGCGACCACGCTGTCTAATATGGCGGACGCTGAGTTTCGGCTGTACAGGCTATCCGACGCTCTTGCCGATTCTCTTAAATCCGTAGAAATTTTCGAGAAAGTTCTCGGAAATAAGAATGAAAAGACAATAGCGTGTTATATGCTTACAAGCGGGATTTATTCCGTTCTGGGTGATGAGGCTAATTTTGAGAAATGGCAGAAAAAACACCGGGAAGCGACCGGCAAAACATAAAAGATATAAAAAATATTCAGGAGGAATAAAAATGCTTGAAAAAATTCAGGAACACCCCGTATTGTCCGCAATATCAGCCGCGGGGATAATTTTAATCTTGGTTCTTTATATTATTTCCCGTAAAATGGGAGGCAACGCGAAAAAATCAGACCGCGCGTATATTATGCAATGCAGTTTCATACCGTCGCCGATGTCATTCTTTCCGGGAATGATAACACGCATGAGCGACGGCATGACAGCCCCCTCCGGAACATTGAGAATGACGGTCGGGTCGTCTTTCTCCAATATGATGAACATTCCCGAATCTGTTGACGTTAAACTGCTTGTTATCGACGAAAACAAAAATGTTTTTCAGGCAAGCAAGCGGCTTTCTGTTACTCAGGATTCGATTATCGGCGTAATTGACGCGCCTTTCCCAATCAACCCGTACGCCGAAAAATTTATTTGCAGGGCATGGATTACGGCGGCTTATTATAACGACGGAAGCACATGGGTAAATAACAACGCTCCCGCGTATGAAGTCAAAAATAAACGGTATATCGAGCGCAAGCTGAAAAAAATCAGATAGTATATTTTGTTAATTTATTGTGTGGTGCTAATTGATTATGAGAAAACAATGAGTTCAATCCCCTGCCTCCCTTGCTAAAGGGAGGGGGACCGCCGCAACGGTGGTGGGATTCGGAGTCTGATGTTGGTTTGGGAAGGGAACGGAATCCCTCCGTCACGCGGACTGACGCAATCCTGCAATGCCAACGCAGTATCTCGCGTGCCACCTCCCTTTAGCAAGGGAGGCTATGGCAAAATAACCATATATTGTTCGATTTTCTATTAGCACCACGGGTGAATTTAATCAAGAGGAGGCGCAGCATCATGCCCGAATGGAAAACAGCCAGCGTATTTATCAGCAGTACGTTCAACGACATGCATTCCGAGCGCGACTATTTAATCAAATATGTTTTCCCGGAGCTTGCCGAAAAGTTAGAGAAACGCAAAATCCGGCTGGTCGATATTGACCTGCGCTGGGGCGTGACCGCCGAAGAATCACGCAATAATCACGCTTTGCTCAAATGCCTTGAAAATATCGACGAGTGCCGTCCGTTTTTTCTTTGCCTGATTGGTCAGAGGCGCGGGTGGGTGCCGAACGACCCGCTTCGCCTTAAGCATTTCAACATAAATGCCAACGAAATAAGCCCTGAAACTTTGCTTGAATACCCGGAAGTGATAGACAAACAAAACGATTCCGAACATAGCAGGCGGCGTTCCGTGACAGAAATGGAGATAGAACACGCGCTTTTGTCGCCATTGTACCGTTATGTCCGAGAAAATAAGCCCGAACCCTGCAATGCGTTATTTTTTGAAAGAATAAACCCTTTTGTCGGGCTGACTGAGTCAGAGTTTACGGAATACCACAAAAAAATATATACAAATCAGGACGTGACCGACTGGGGCGGCTCTCCGGAAAACGCCGACAGAGCCATCGAAGATTTAAAAGATAATATCGGGAGAAAAAATATTATTCCCTACACATGCGTCTGGAACAGCAATATTAAAACGCCTGAGCTTTCCGGTGAAAAAAACGGCGGTATTATAAGCCATGGACGGCTGCTGTTTACCGATGATTTTAAAAATAAGATTATTGACAGACTTGAAAATTTAATTCTCGGAACAAAAGGGTTTGACGACAGACAAGACCCTGTTGCCGTATCAGCAAACAGGTACGACAGCGATTTAGCGCAGCAGGACCAGTTCGTCAATTCGGTTGCCGACGATTTGGTCGGGCGCGACGATATTATTGATAAACTGAACCAGTATGTCAATAGCGATTCAAAACAGATTTTCCTGCTGACCGCGAAAGCCGGTTACGGGAAAACTACCCTGCTCGCGAATTTTATCAGGCAGATAAAAACCAAAAAAGTTTTATACCGGTTCTGCGGCGTTTCTGATTTGACGGCGGACGCGTATTCTCTTTGGGACAGTTTATGCCGTCAGTTACAATTACAGTCAGATTTAGAAATCCCGGCTGAGCCTGACGATTTAAGCAGGGAAATGCCAAAGATTTTGGAGCAGTTCGCAAAACGCGGCGTTTCTGTTCTCGTAATTGACGCAATCGACCAAATGCGTAAAGGCTTAGAAATGCTTGAATGTTTTAACAAAATTTTGCCGGACGGATTAAAACTTATAATCAGCGTAAAAGAAAACGATAAAAATTCTGATGCTCTCGATGGGTATGGCAAAAAAGAAACTTTTCACAGGGAAAATCTAACGCCTTTGAGCGATGAAAATATCCAGTTCAGTTTGATGGACAGGTTTTTACTGCACTACTTAAAATCGCTGGACGTGCGGCAAAAAACAGAATTATGCGCGAAGAACAGTTCCGGCAATCCCCTCTTTCTCAAAATTGTCCTTCACGAACTGCGCCGTTTCGGCTCATTCACGCAGTTGCCGAAAGAAATCGAAAGTTACGGCGCAGACCCGGCACAGGCATTTACGAAAATGCTCGAAAGGCTGGAAAACGACAGCGCGTATGAGATTATGAACCCGAAATCTGCCGTGCCGTTTTTATTCGGATTGCTTTCCCACGCGAGAAACGGACTTACGGAAAATGAAATTATCCGGTGCTTTTTAAGCGAATTTACTGAATTTACAGAAAACGCCGATAACGAAAAATCCCGGAAACTTATTTTAGGCACTATACGTTTTTTTTGCAGGCAGGCGCGTCCTTTTATGGCGAGGCGCAACGGCAGGATTGATTTTTTATACGACAGCTTTAAAGAAGCGTCATATTTACGGTATAAAGATTCACATAAGAAAATACATAAATCGTTACGTGATTGTTTCTTGAAAATTTCCGACCCTTCGGGCGATATGTCTTTTAATTCCGATGATTCTGATTATGTCAGGGCTTTGACTGAACTGGGTTATCATACGGCGCAATTCGATTATCGGGAAGGTTTGCGGTTATACGAAAATTTAGCTTATTTACACGAGCGATGTTCAAAATCATCAGTACAGGTTCTGTTATCCGAAATCAAGCAGTTTGACTCAGAAATCTGCGGTAGTTTTTATAATATAATACTGCGTCATCAGTCTTTGCTGTCAAACTATCCAAACGTTTTGTTTTCTGTCTGCCGGACGGAAAAATCATCTCCCGTATATTCGCTGACAGAAGAACTTATTTCAGCAAAACGCCGGGTTGACCCATGGATAGATACCGGACAGATATATTTTATTCAGGACGGCGAAACGGATTCCGAAAAATCTTTATCTTCTCTTTCTCTGAAACTTATTTCACAATCGGACGATTATGTCTTTAATACGGGTTGCGGGTTTTCCGTTGACGGCTCGGTTTTTATATTTTCCGAAACTCTCGGACGGCTGCGCGTTTTTGATACAAATACTTTTGAATTGCTGCCGTGTATTATTCAGACGCGTCCGGTACGGGTTACGTCAATCCGAATTTCACCTGACCGCATGTTTCTTGCTGTCGCGCATGAAGACGCGGCAATAGAATTGTTTAAATTAAATTACAATCAGGATAGTCAGTTATTCCAGACGGTTCATATCGGGGATATTACGACATATAAACCAAAACGCGGCTTTTCGTCTTTCGGATTCGCGCATGACTTTTTATGTTATCAGTCAGACGCTCAGACAATAATGGCGCAAACCTTAAAATCGCCGGGTATTTTTGAAATACTGCGTTCGGAACAGCCTTTTATACTGGACGCTGTTATATCTTTAAAAGACGATATAATACTTGCGGTCCGTCAGGGAATGCGTTCCGTTATTTTCGGATATTCGTATGAAAATAAAAACGCCGGGAAAATAAAAGAATTAGACGAAGTATTTATAAAATACGCATGTAAAATAAGCAAGGATTTTTACGCGGTCGCGCTTTCTGATAACCGTGCAATGATATTAGACGCCGACGGAAATACCGCGGCGGAAAAAAAGATGGAAAACGACGTCAAATCCATTTGCGCCGCTGAAAATAAACTGCTGATATTGTGCCGACATGACGAGCTTGTGTTATGGGACTGGCTTGAAAATCAATCAAGCGAAATATACGCAAAGATAAATCAGGAGCATTATTTAAACGAGTTGGCATACACAGATAATGACAATAAAGAAATCATGTCTGTTCTGGGAGGTTCTGTAGCGAAGTTTGAAATAAAAGCCGGGCATACGGAAGCCGCCCGGTCGGGAAAACAAATCGTTGCGTTTGATGAACTGCCTGAACTCACCGTTGCCGTAAAAGATAACGATAGCATTACTGTACAGAAAAACGATTTTTGCTCGTTGCCGTTAAGCATTGACGAAAGATTCCGTTATGAAATCAATCTTACGCCGGAAATGGCATATCTTTTTGACGACTTGGGACATAGCTGGTTTCTCGCGCAGAATCAGACGTATTTTCAGCCGTTAATATATACAGGACAGCCGCTGCGTATTCTGAAAAGCTGCGCGGCAGCCGACGGACGTGTTTATTATATCGACACCCTGTGGAATTTTCGCTGTCTGCAAGGCGATTTTGAATATGATTTGTCCCGGTATCATATCGACATAGTAAATTTACGGGCGTTTAAAAAATATATAGTAATATTCGGCACGGCAAGCGGCGTTCAGGCTACCCAATCCGCCGCTACGGGACACGAACCCCTTACAGGGACATTATTGATATTCGAAATAACCCGTCCGGGGTTTCTCAAATTCTGCGGGGAGCGGCTGTTTTCGGCAGGTTACGGGAATCTGATGGATATAGCATATCATGAAAAGACAAATCAGTTATATATAATTTTCAATACCCCGCATTCCGACAAAAAAATGGATTTACTGCATGTCTGTTACGGTAAAGCCGAGGATTTGATATTAGGGAAAGGGTATCATAAAGACCTTAACATCGCCAGAAAACAAAAGGCTCCAAGCACCGCGTGCGCCGCGGACAGTTATCTGGTTTGCTATCAGGGAAATATTTTTGCCTATGACGCGATTACGTTAGAATATCAGTCGGCGGTTGCCGCCGGACGTTCATTCGATAGATTACAGCCGTCGCGGAATAGTCCCGAATACGCGCTCGCCCTGTGCGGCAACTCAACCCAAATAAAAACAATCACGCCAATATTTCAAAAACCGGAGGTTTTGTAAAAATGCTGAGTTATGATTATTTTATTCAGACGCATCAATATACGCTTGAAAACAGGCGGTTCAAAGAAGCGGTCGATTTGTGCGAATACGCCATTTCGTCCGCAGTATGGCCAAGTTCTATGGAACGGCAGTGCGAAGCCCTTTGCCGCTGGTCTCTTGCCGAGACATACTTTTATCAAATCGGCGACGCGAAAAACGCGCGCGAAACCTATATGAATTTTTTGTCTTATGTTGACGGCGACTGGTCAATGGTTTCGGCAAATCCCCCGCAGCGCGAAGTAATGGAGGATATGTATGTCAAAGCCTGCGTAGATATGGGACAGCTCGCGATTTCTTATGACGAGTATTTTTATTATATCAAAAAAAGCGAAAAAGCGCGGCCGTTAACCGAAAAACAAAAACAGCAGTTTGAAGCCATGGAATACAACAGGAATCACGGGTTATCATGGTGCGACAATATACTTCAGTTAGCGCAATTAGAACACTCTACAGTCGAATCCGGCGGTATAGGACGTTTGCCGTGCGCCGTTGCTATGTACTCGTTATTTTTGCTGTATCCCGACGAAACAGACCCGCCAATCGACGTACTGAAAATCGCGCTGACTAATTACAGTTCTTTCGTATGCCGTTTAATCGACGAAAGCATACTTCATTCGGCGGCAAAAAATCATCCGGCAAACCCGGAAAATTACCGGTTTATTTTTGAGCAGGCTATTGATTTGGTCAGCGGTTTCACAGACGATATGGAAACAGCCGACGCGGCAAAGTCCGCGCGGGAAAAATTAACCGACGCAAAAAGCAACAGCACAGACAAGTCTAATTTTTTCAATTACGGTTACGCCTCTATCTCCCCCGCAAATGTGCCGGATTTTATCCCCCCGCTGATTTTAAAAGAGCAGATAAAACAGAATTTAAGCAATGCCGGAACTCAGGGAACGTTAAAATCGGGATGTTTGCCTATGTTTATACTGCCGGTTTTATTGCTTGGGGGAATTATCGCCGCATTTGTCTTGCTTGTTCTTTAAAATAAGGCGGCGGCAAATATATTATATATTTATATGACGGGAGAAAAACATGATTACTAAAATTTCAAACGGGAAAATCATATCAAGCGGTTCAAACAATATAACAACCGGGAAATCGCTGTATATACGCGACAATAAAATATTATGCGCGACAAATGAAAGCCTGCCGTTTGACAAAGAAATCGACGCGGACGGCAATTATGTTTCAGCCGGATTTATCGACATGCATACGCACGGCGGCGGCGGTCACGACTTCATGGACGGCGGCACAGTTCCAATAGCAGAAGCGGCAAACCTGCATTTATCTCACGGGACAACTTCGATTTTGCCCACGTCTCTTGCGTGTTCAAATCAGATTTTACTTGAATTTATCGCGGACGTGAAACAGACCATGACGGATAAGACCGCTATGGCAAATATTATAGGAGCACATTTGGAAGGTCCGTATTTTTCAATGAACCAGCGCGGCGCGCAAAACCCCGGTTATATAAAATCCCCGGACAGAAAAGAATATGAAGAAATTATTGAATTTGCCGGGGGGATTATCAAAAGATGGAGTTTCGCGCCGGAGCTTGACGGGAGCGTCGAATTTTGCGAAACGCTCGTAAAAAACAATATTGTCCCCGCGATAGCGCACAGCGACGCGGTATATAACGACGTAAAAAATATCTATGACAAAGGGTGTAAACTTGTTACGCATTTCTATTCCGGTACGTCAACAATCACGCGTCATGACGGGTTCAGGGAACTCGGCGTTATCGAGTCTGCGTATTTGTTAGACGATATGGACGTGGAGATTATCGCCGACGGCAAACATCTTCCTCCCGAACTTCTTAGATTGATATGCAAACTGAAAAGTATAGATAAAATCAGTCTGGTGACAGATTCGATGAGAGGGGCAGGAATGAGCGAGGGTCCGTCCCTGCTTGGCAGGATTGGCGAGAGTATGCCGTGTATTATCGAGGACGGCGTGGCGAAACTGCCGGACAGGTCGGCATTTGCCGGGAGCGTCGCGACTGCGGATTTATTGATTCGGACAATGGTAAAAAAAGCCGGGGTCAGTATTCCCGATGCGGTAAAAATGATGACTTTAAATCCCGCAGGTGTTCTCGGACTGGCGAATAAAGGCGATATAGCTGACGGATATGACGCGGATATAGTAATATTTGACGGTGAAATAAATATAAAAAATATTATAGTGAATGGAGAATGTTATGGAAAAAACAGAAAAAATATGTAAAAGCAAAAATTTAGCGGAGCAGATTAAATGGACTTCATGGTTTCCCCGCAAAGAATTGTCGCCGGAATTTATTATTGACGACGGCAATAAATTAAAAATAACGTCGGGTAATAACGCGAACGTTTACGGTAAATTCATAAGCGGCGAAATTTTTATACAGGGTTCGCGTACTGTAATTTTCGAGGTCGGGTTTTCCTGCCAAAACGTGCGAAATACAGAAAAAAGCGTTTTTGCGATGATTAATTTTTACGACGGTCAGAAAAAACTGCTCGAACGGGATTATGCAGATATTATTGAAAAAAGATTATACAGAAAATTAGACGTGCCGGAGAACGCGGCATACGCGGTAATCGAGATAGGGTTCAGATGGCAGCCCGGCGCAGCCGTTGAGTTTGAGAGTATCACTCTTGAAACGGCGGAGGCTGAACCGCCGAGGATTGCCAGAATAGCGACTGCATATAAAGAAGTCCGCCCTACGCCCGAAGAAAATCTAAAAGATATAATTGAGATTATAGAAAAAGCGGGCAAATCCAACCCCGACGTTATCCTGTTGTCCGAACTGGTTTACGAAACCTGTCACGACGATTTTATGGCAGACGAGAGGGCTCAGGCAATCCCCGGAAATCTTACGGATATAATAGGCGGGTACGCGAAAAAGTATAATACATATATAATATTTACGATGTATGAAAAAGACGGGGATATAGTATATAATACGGCGGTTATCATAGGGCGCGACGGTAATATATGCGGCAAATACGGAAAGATTCATCTGCCTCTGTTTGAAGCCGAACACGGCGTTTCGCCGGGCGATGAGCTTAAAGTATTCGACCTTGATTTCGGCAGGGTGGGCGTTATTATATGCTATGACCAGTATTTTCCCGAAGCCTCGCGGACGCTTGCGCTTATGGGGGCGGAAATTATTTTTCTCCCGACGCAGGGCGAGGACGAGATAATACATAGAGCAGTATCCCGCGCAAACGGTGTATATACGGTAGTTTCGGGGTATAACAGCCCGTCCTGTTCACGGATAATTAATCCGCTTGGTGAAATAATAAACTTTGCGAAGGACGAAGATACGGCATTTGCCGTTGAAGAAATTGATTTGAATAAAAGATTTTTTGTTTACTGGATGTCTGTCGGTCCGGCAAACGGTGAAACCAGAGTATTGTTCCGTAAAGAACGTATGCCGGAGACATACGGCTCTGTAATTAAAGAATCGCATAAAATAAAAACTAAATGAAAAAAGTATTGACATAATAAAATATTTATATTATAATATAAATTAAAATTACGGTGAACAGCCGTCATTTATAAATAATTGGTTTTCTTTATGTGCGTTTTATAATGTATATAAAGCAGGTTTTTTATTTGTATGTGACGGTTTCATTGTTTTATATGGTATAATTATTCAGGAGGAATTAAAAAATGGAACACCGAAAACCCCAATGGGCGAAGAAAGTCCCGCCCGAAAAAATCAAAAAATTATACGAGCAGGACGCAAAAGGAATATACGACGACGAACTCATTGACGATGTTGGAATAAGCCTGTACGCAAGAGTTGACAGTATGATTATGGTCACGTCGTCGAATCTCGGCAAAGCCGTGTGCATAGAGTGCCGCACGGAGATACCGCACAACTACCAAAGAGGATTTTTACTTGAATGCCCGAAATGCGGATGGTCTATGCCGTTCGGCGAATTTAACGATTCATACAAGAAGCAGACGCTGCACGGCTACGGAGCGTTGAACGAACTAAAAGAATTTTACGAAAAATATCCGTTTGCTAAAACATACGCCGAAAAAATGCGTATGATTGACTGGCTTATCCATACATTTCACGGGAATCTGCAAGAGCGTCCGTCACGACCGACCGCGACAAATGTAATAGAAGGAAGCAACGCGGACGTGGCAAAATTGATTTTCGATTTAGCGTATGGAGAAAACAGCACAGTATCAGCCGAAGAATTAGACAAATGGCTTGATAAGCATAGCCGTTCGATTCACAGGCATATCGACCCAACTACGGGTAAATTCAAAAACGAAAAATAAATAAAAAAATTCGCGAATACACTTGACAAATTAATATTTATGCGGTATAATAAGAAACAGGATAATTCATGTTGTCTAAAAGCAACGAAAAAAACAGCCTGTGCTGTGAGTTATTCTGAAAAACAGGATAATTCATGTTGCCGAAAAGCAGCGAAAAAAACAGCCTGTGCTGTGAGTTGTTCTGAAAAAAAAGATAACTCATGCCGCTGAAAAGCGACAAAAAAGACGGGTTGTATGAATTGTTGTAAAAGATAGTTCATGTTGCCAAAAGTAACGAAAAAAACAACCCGTATGAGTTATTCAAAAGTAAAAACCGTCGATTTCGCCGGTTTTATTTTTTTGAATAATAAACTATCATAATCCGCCGAGTTCGTTCAGAAAAGCTAACGCCTCCGACGGTTTGCCTTCGATTAAGTTCGGGACGACTGAGCGTGTCGCTTCTTTTTCCGTCATGTTTTTCAGCAAATGCCAGTGAAACGAATTGAGCAAGCGGTCTATGAGCAGCATCTTTTTTGTCATGTCTTTTTCGATTGGATAGTATTTCACAAAATATTCGAACGCAGTCACAGCCCCGCCGGAATTGAGCTGTTTGTCTTTGACGCTCCTGTAAAATTCCATGTTCGTGAACGAAAACCCGCAGACAGGGCAGACTATCGTCACTTCCTCCGCTCCTTTGTGAAATTTCCCGTCAAACGGGATATATGTTTCGGTTGCGTCTTTGGAATAGCATGAATAACATCTTATGCCGCCTTTTGACCTTGCTCTTTTCACGCATAATATATCAACGCAACGTAAATACAGCGTTATTCCGAGGTTGTCTATTTTCGTTTCGTCGTCCAATCCCTGAGCGTTTAATTTATATACTTCCCGAATATCTTCTCTTTTTGCTCTCGGCGACCATTTTATCATAAGTTATCTTCCCCTGTTCATATTTCTTTGTTGAAATTATATCATGCCGCCAAAATATTGTCAATCGGGGGCAGGGGTAAATTTTATAAAAAAATAAAGGAGTAAATCATGAGAATAACAAGAAACAGAGAAAAAGTATATTATCAGTTTTTACCCGACGCAGAACCGCGTATATCAATATCGTCCGGAGACAGATTTACAGTTGAAACATTCGACGCCGCCGGAGGTATGTTTCTGGAGGGCTGGGTGTATGTGCGCCCAAATCCTGTTACAGGTCCGATATATATAAACGGGGCTATGCCGGGTGATACCCTCGAAGTTGAGATACACGACATAAAATTAGTCGGCACGGGCTATATGCACATACCGAACACTAAAGACGACATATCAACAAAATTTACGCGCAACGGATATGAAAAGATAAAAGCCGAGGCAACGCCTGACGGAAATCTGCGGGTACTGAACAACGACGGCAAAATATTACCCGCTAATCCTATGATTGGCGTGATTGGCGTTGCGGTTTCGCGTGATGCAGAAGGCGAATATTTCAGCACGGGAGCGGGCGATTACGGCGGCAATATGGACAACAGCGCGATAAAAGCGGGAGCGAAAATATATCTGCCTGTCTTTACCGAGGGCGCGTTGCTGGGTATCGGCGATGTTCACGGAGCTATGGGCGACGGGGAGATATTCGACCAAGGCATGGAAATGTGCGCCGATGTTGATATTACGGTCAAAGTCAGAAAAGACATGAAGATAAACAGACCGTTAGTAATATCAGACGATATAATATCAACGACAGCGACTGCGGCTACTATTGAAGAAGCGGGCGCGTTGGCAGTTTCGGATATGCGTTATATACTCGAAACATATTATAATTTATCACACGTTGACGCAGGGCTTATAATAGGTTTTTACGGTGATTTGCGGGTGTGCGAGCTTGTTAATAAAACCATGCGTCTGGAAATTAAAAAAGATATTTTAAAAGAGTTTTGTTAGCGTTGAATACTATCAGAATTAAAATTTTCCGGTTATATATTTATACAGCAATTCTGATTTGGGTTCGTTGAACAAATCAAATGTTTTGCCTGTCTCTATAATCTCGCCCTGATAAAAAAACGCCGTATAGTCCGAAATACGCTGTGCCTGCTCCATGTTATGGGTTACGATAATAATTGTGTGGTCTTTTTTCAGATTTTTCAGCATTTCTTCTATTTTAAACGTGGCGATAGGGTCAAGAGCTGAACACGGCTCGTCAAAAAGCATAATTTTCGGCTCAAGCATCAAAGCCCTCGCAATACACAGTCTCTGCTGCTGACCACCCGACAAAGATAACGCAGTTTTTTTCAGCCGCGCTTCGATTTCATCGTAAAGAGCGGCTGTTTTTAATTTTTCGACCGCTTTTTCTTGAAAATCCTCGATTTTACCATGATAATTCTCTTTAATCGGCATTATCATGTTTTTTATAACGCTTGTCGGCAACGGATTCGGCTGCTGGAATATCATGCCGATATTTTTTCTTAGTTCCTGAACCTGACGCAATGTTTTGTATGTATATATATTTTCGCCGTCTATTTCTATCGAACCTGTGAGAGTAAACAACGATATTAAATCGTTCATGCGGTTGACTGACCGTAAAAGCGTCGTTTTTCCACAGCCTGACGGTCCGATAAACGAATATATGCTGTTTGCCGGAATGTCAAGAGCGGCGTTTTTCAAAGCTATATTTTTACCGTAAAAACATGATACGTTTTTAATGCTTATCGCTATATTATCCATTCTTTTTTATACCAACCTTCCCGATAGCCGCCGCTATGATATTTAACAGTATTATTATCACAATCAAAACAAGCGATGCCCCGAAAGCTACGTCGAACTGATTCCCCTCGCCTGCCGGGGAAGTATAATATATATATGTAGTCAGCGTACTGCCGCCGTTTCTCAGGGTTGACGCCCAGTTTTCGGGGGAAAACCACGGCTGGTTTCCCGTCATTCGTATAGAACCCCCAAGCGTCAGCCATACAATCGCCGTGTCGCCGATAATCCGCCCCATGCCTAATATAACGCCGGTTATAAGCCCGTCAAGCGCGGCTCTTATGACGACTTTATATATTGTTCTCCATTTTGTCGCTCCGAGAGCGAGAGCGGCGTCGATATACGATACAGGGACAGACTTCAACGCTTCCTCCATGCTTTTTATCACAAACGGCAAAATCATAATCGCCATCGTTATCCCGCAAACCAAGAAACTCCGCCCATAAGAACGCACAGTCCCCTCGGTTATTTTAGAAGCGTCAACGATATATTCTTTTGTTTCTCCGGGATATATTGTTTCATCAGGCGTTATTCCGAGAGCCTGTTCAACGGTTTCATTTGTGCTTAAATAAAATTTTAAGGGTTCTGTCGCTGATTCGCTTACTTTTATTATAACTTTGCCGTCGGCGGCAGCTACAGAGATTTTCTCTTTTGAAATTTCTTTTTCGTTAAGGGCAAAATTAAAAGCGTCCGCGACTGTTTCGGCGTATTGTTTCACAGTCATTTGCGCGTCTAAATTATTGTCAAATACGACGTGAATTATTTCCCATTCTTGGGGTTCGTTGGATTCGATATTTATTTTAGTTTGCGGGACGTCGGGGACGCCGTCCCCTACAGATTCATCAAAATCCTCAAATTCAGTTTCGACCCACTCGCCGTACTCGTTCCAATATCCCGACCCTTCCGGTTCGTTAAATTCTTCAAATTCTATAAAATCGTCAAATTCCCTCAATAAATTGTGATTTCCGGTTTCTTCGCTGTATATATAAGACAGTTCTACCCCGGTGAGGCTGTTTATTCTCGTATCGACAGAAACGCTTAAAAATCCCATTTGCGGCAAAGTAAAAATAACCAGAGCGAATAAAGCTATAACGATAGTCGGGATTCCCGCCAAAATATCCACCGCGCTTTTTACGAGAGTTTTGAAAACGCCTTTTTTTGTGTAAAAGACTAAGTATACAGCAGTAGCGAGAGCAAACGGGAATGCTATCACAATGCCGATTATCGTCAAAATAAACGTGCCGATTATCGGCGTGAGTATTCCTCCCGAATCTGTATTGATAGCCGACGGGTTAGGCTCGGTTATCAGAAATTTCGGAGATAATACGCCCCAGCCGTATCTGAATGTCACAATTAATATAAACGCGAAAACGCACGTTATTATCGCCATAGAAATATACGAATATATTTTCCCCGAAACGTCAAATATTTTGTGATTCTTTTGTTTTTTATTCATCGTATCCCGCCTGCTTTCTCATTCTTTTTTCGATAAGTTTCGCTCCAATGCTCAACATCGCCCCTATAACCAAAAGTATCGCGCCGCACGCAAACAACGCCGCTTCAACGGCAGTCGAACCCATAGCCTCGGATTTGTTGACAATGGCTGACGCTAACGGCAAAGTCGGCGCGAGAAAATTTATGAATCCAAAAGACGCTTTCGGGATAAACCCGATACCGCCGCACACCATAGACACAGCAATCGCCTCCCCGATTCCTCGACCCGCGCCGAGTATAATCCCCGCCGTAATACCCGAACGCGCTCCGGGCAGAGTTATCTTGAATATCACCCTGAATTTGCTCATTCCGAAAGCGTAACCTGTTTCTTTGTGAGCGTGAGGGACTGACCTGATAGCGTCCACGCTTAAAGATACAATCATAGGCACAATCATAAACGTCAGGACTATTATCGCGGACAGTAAATTCCGTCCGCTCATCTGGAAATAATCGAGATATTCCAGTTTGCTTGCGTCAGTCACGAATAATTTTTCTATAAACGGCACGACGGTTATTATCCCTATCAACCCGAATACTACCGACGGAACGGACGCTAAAAGCCGCACGACCGTAATCAGAAAAGCAGAAACCCGTTTTGACGCGTACTCGCATATAATTATCGCCGCCCCGACTCCTAAAAGCGAAGCAAGTATCAACGCCGATAAAGTCGTGACAAGCGTTCCCGAAATCAATCCAAGCAATCCGAACGAAAGCATAGGCTCGGCTTCGGAAGAATAAAACGCCTGCTGTATCTGGCTGTCAAAACCTCCGGTTGTAAAAAGAGATATGCCGCTTTCTTTTATGACGGGAAAAGCCTTGTAAAAAACAAAGAAAAATATAAACGCGATAACGGCTATGCTTACCGCCGACAAAAAATATATAATAATTTTCGGAAAGTTTTCCTTGATTTTTTTTATTTTTGTTTTCATTTTTATATTATAATCTCCAAACATAATCGTAGGGGCGGGGTTTTCCCGCCCTTTATTTATTATGATACATAATGTATTATTTGAGTTTTACATATCCTTCTGATTCAACTATATTGTTCTGGCAGTCCGCGCTTTTGAGGTAATCTATAAACATCGCGCTTAATCCTGTCGCTTTGCCTTTTGTGCAGCAGAATAATTGTCTGCCCATTCCGTATGTATTGTTCATTACAGTAGTTGCCGTCGCGGCTTTGCCGTCGAGCGAAACTGCCTTGACAGTTTTATCGACAAATCCGATAGAATCAAACCCGATTGCGTTTTTATCTTTTGCCACAGCCTGTTTCATAAGAGCCGAGGAAGAATATGGGGTCGCGGTTTCAACGACTGATTTTTTGCTTAAAATCATTTCTTCAAGAGTTGCCCTTGTGCCTGAGCCCGTTTCTCTCGTCATAACCATAATCGGGGCGTCGTTTCCGCCGACTTCTTTCCAGTTTTTGATTTCGCCGAGGAATATTTTAGCGGCTTGGTCTTTTGTGAGGTTTTTCACGGGATTGTCGGGATGTACTATTATAGCTATGCCGTCGTTTGCGACTGCGTAAACATTAAGTGTCCTCATTTCGTCGGACGTAAGCTCCCTTGAACTCATGCCGATATTTACAGTCCCGGCTTTTGCGTCGTTTATGCCCGTGCCCGAACCGCCGCCGTCAACCGTTATGGACAAATCTTTGTTCAGTTTCATGAGTTTATCTGCCGCCGCCTGAGCGATTGGCTGTAATGTCGTCGAGCCGTTTACTTTCAAAGTCCCGGTCATTGTCGTGAAATAATCGACTGTCGCTGTGTGCGTAGCCGCAGTATATCCGACTGTCGCGCCGATTGCTTCGGCGAAAGCCCTGATGGGCACCATTGTCGAACCGTTTACAAGTTTCGGGGCTTGCAGGAGGGTTTTGCTTGCGCCGTTTACCGTGTATGTTTTTGAGCCTATCGTAAATACGACCGTGTAAGCCGCCGTAGTGATTGTCGCCTGCTGTTTTGCCGCGTTCCATGAAACTTCTGCGCCGAGCGTTTCGGATATTAAACGCAGGGGTACTAAAGTAACGCCGTTTTCGACGACGGGGGCAACTGACGGATTCTGTTTTACTCCGTCAATAACCAATGTAATATCGTTTGCCGCTGAAACCGGTAAAGCCGGTATTATCATTAAAAGCATGGCTATTGCAATCGCTAACGTAAAAATTCTTTTTTTCATTTATAATAATCTCCTTTGATTATTTATATTTTTATTTTTTAATTTGAAGATTTTAGAATTGACCGCCCCTCCGCATAAAGAGAATATGGCTGTATATTTTTGCTGTATTTTCTCCCGACGAAGGAGATTGCCGAAAACAGAGGGGCTGGTCTTGTATATAAAAGTTTAACCGTTACGCAATTTATATTATATAATTTACGGGAACAGGTCAATAACGCTCTGAGGGACGTAAAACTTGCCGCTCTGATTTACGATAACGCTGTCAAATGTTATTTTATCGCCGTTAAACAACACATAGTTTTTATTTTCGTTGATGACAAGGGTATTGCCGCCTTTTGTCACCGTCATTCTGCCGCCTGACTGAACGTCCACATCAATCTCGACTGCCGCGCCTTTTGCTTTAAATGCCGTTTCCGCGTTGTTATAAAGCGATTTTGTTACTGAGGTCAGATTTATTTCCCATACCCCGGCGCATATCCCGGCTATATCAGTATTGTCTATAACTCCGGTGATACGAACGTCGTCGGGCAGATATGTATAGAGATTTACTTCTTCGCCTGTATGACCGCCCGTCGTCCAGCCGAGAGCGGCGCGTTTTGAAATCATCGGTCCGACTGTGTAATTCATGCTTGCGTCGGGAGTTTCCATTATCGCGTCTATTTCTTCATCGGTCAAATCGTCGATGCCGTAATATTCTTTCATGGCTTTAGCTATAATTGCGCGTTCTTCTTTGAATTTCGCCGTTATTTCTTTGATTTCTTCCGCGGTCAGTTTTTCGGTTTCTTCTTCGTTTTCTTCGTCCTCATCTTCAATATCTTTCATATCGTTTACGGCTTGCATAGCTTCAAAAGCTGTTATGCGGTCTTTACCGAATTTGAACGCTACGCCTTCTCCTGTGAGCGTCGCTTTTTTAAGCGGCGCGACAAATTTCGATATGGGGTCTTTGGAATAGCTTGCGTCGGTTGAACTGTCGCCTATAGTAATGCCGCCGTTGCCGTGGTCGGTCATTACCAGAATCATAGTGTCCTGATTTTCTTTTGCGAAATCAACAGCGACTTTAACAGCGTCGTCAAACGCGAGTATGTCGGAAATAAGACCTATCGGGTCGTTTGCGTGAGCCGCCCAGTCGATTTTTGAGCCTTCGACCATTAAGAAGAACCCTTCTTCATTCTGCGATAACAGTTCTATCGCTTTTTTTGTCATATCAGCGAGGGAGGGCTGTTCTGGAGCGGTTTCTTTTATATCCATGTCATAAGCCATAGCGGCGTCCGCGTTTTCAGGATATTCAAACATGCCCCAGATTTTACCCTCGGTTACTTCGTTCATTTCGTCTTTTGTGGTCACGTAATTATAGTCCATCACTTTTATTTCGTTTATGATATTCTCAAAATCTTTACGGTACGGGGAAGCGAGATATTTCGCTCCGCCGCCCAGCATAACGTCGATGCCGTTGTATGCCTGCTGTTCGCCGATTATATCGTATTTGCTCCTGTCATTGTAATGTGAAGTATAAGCCGCAGGAGTGGCATGCTGAACCTGACACGTTACGACGATACCCGTTGATTTCCCTATGAGTTTAGCCGCTTCCAGAATAGTCGCGACAGGCGTGGATTCGGGGGTTACTCCGAGATATTTGTCGTTTGTTTTTATGCCGCTTGCGTAAGCCGTCGCGGCGGGGGCTGAATCTGTGATTGCGCCGATTGTCTTGCCGTCTGACCAGTATGTGCGGACAAGACCGCTTGCCAGTTCGTCCATTGCGAGCGTGACGCCTGCGTCAATATTTCCGGTTTTTGCGTCGTACGCTTTATACCATCTTGAAAGTGTCACACCGTTAATGCTCATCCCGTCGGGTATCATGACTATGATGTTTTTGATTTGTTCGTTTGGAAGTTTTGCCTCGTTTACATTGATTGCGAATATGTTCGTTGCTGATGTAATTACCAATACAAGCATGAAAATAAACGCCAAGATTCTTGTTTTAAACTTTCTCTGCATATTTTTCCTCCTAAAATATTTTATATATTCTCCGGACATATATTAGCATTTATAATTGTAAAGACGCTATCATTTTCTTGTAAGATATTCGTAATATTTTCGCCTGTAAATGTAAAATTATTCTTTACAAATGCAAAAAATAAGCTTGCAAGAAAATTTATAAACTTTTGTTTTTCAACAATCAAACAAAGCTTTCCAATAAAAAAATCTGAAAATGCCGGTTTTCCGACAGTTTCAGACTTTAATATTTATGACCGGTACGAAAATCGAATTGTTTTATTTATATTTTTTTTTGGATTTATGGCTTGATGACCGGCACATGGCAGTTAGGGCAGGTGTCAAACCTAATATCAATAAATATATGGCAGTTGGCGCAAGGTACTTCCGCATCGCGGGATTTGTCATACTTCTCGTAATAGTCTAATTTACCGTGATAACGCACCCTGTCGCCGATATTCAGGTAAACCATCATATCCCATGCGCTAAACGAACCCGTACGAAGTTTCCGCTGCATTTTCTTCCGTCCCCCGCTTGCGAGCCTGAATATAATGGCGTGATAATAACTGGTGTCGGTATTGCCGTTTTGGTCGGTATCGTGACGCACATTGATTTTTTTGTCTATGACTTCACCGTCCCATGTCCCAGCCGCGGCGCGTTTCGCGCCGCCTGCCAAAGTCCAGATTAAACCGAACCCGCCGACGATACAGCCGACAATCAAAGCTGTCGTGCGGGTGAAGCTATCGACGAAGAACGGCACGATTTGAAACAGAAGAATAATCACGGGCAGAGAAATCAGACATATTATCAGGCTTTTGCGGAATCTCGACTTCCGCAGTTTTTCAAAAACAGGGTCGTGTATACGTTGCGAGAACCCTACAAGCCGCGGGATGTAAGGCGGCTGTGCCGGGGCGTATCCGCCGCCGCTCCTGACCGCTCCGCAGTTAGTGCAGAATTTCTCGTTACCGGCTAATTGCGTGCCGCATTTTTCACAGAACATAAATTATTTTCCTCCCATATATAATCTGACTAATTGCTCAACATAAGCGTAGTTGTCGGGATTTGTCGAAATCAACGCAACTGCGCCCTCTATTTTATGCAGGGCGATTTCACGTTTTTCGGGTCGGTATTCGGCTTTTATGTAGTTCTCCCATGGATTGACGGGTAGTCCGTGTATGACCGTGGCGATATTTTTCGCCATATTGATGCCGTGCGAAGTCACGCTCCAGTTCTGCCTGCCTATAGTCGCCGCAGTAGACGCTACGCCAAGCAAAGCGAGCCGCTTCGCCACGTCGGGCGGATAGCCTCCGGCGTAGCCCTCCGGCGTGATAATCCATAAAGTGCGGTCTTTTCCCCATTTTTTTTGTTTGCCCTTGTAAGCCCACGCGATGGCGAAAATGGCGAACAGTACGATGCCGCTCATAATCACAGGAACAAACCAAAAGCCCTCGGCAAGCGCGACCAATACGCCGATTCCCGTAAACGGTAGCCAAGCCGCAAAGACAATCGGAATGACCGCTTTCCACGGAAACAGATTCGTTGTTGTTTCATAACTGTATTCATCGGTCGATGACGGCAAAGTATTCTCTGTCGTTACGCCGCATTCCGGGCAGAACTTCGCGCCCTCGCGAAGCGTCGCGCCGCATTTTTCACATAACATATTCCCACCTCCTCATTTCTTGAAAAATTGATTGCGTATGCCCTGTATGATACAGAGCGCGCCCAAAACCCCCGCCGTGCCGAAACCTATCGTGAGAGCCGCCGGGAGAGGAATGTCCGCAAACAAACACGCTGCCGGCAGGACGATAAAAAGTCCGACTGTAATGAATATCGCGGTTTTCAGGTCGAGATATGCTTGGGGATTTTCCTGCCTGTTTTTTTCCGCCTGCGTTTGGATATTCGCCTGCTCCATGCTTGTCTGCATTCCGCAGTTGTCGCAGAATTTAGCGTTGTCGGCAATCTGTGTGCCGCATTTTTGGCAAAACATAATATTTACCTCCCGTTTTATTTATATTAAACTACCACTTTCTGGTTTGAATCATTTCTAACGCGGCGGCAGTCTCGTTTTCCTGCGAGGATAATACCTCGCCTGTCCCGATTATTTTCCCGTCTTCGTTTTTCGATAGATTAGTTATGAATACATATTCCGGATGTTCGTCAAACCAGATATGTATAACGTCGTTTCCCTCGATTGAAAAAAATCCGTAATTATACGTATATTCGGGCAAAAATCCGGGCATGCCCGAAAATTTCTCAATCAGAGATTCGTCTTCCTGTTTCCGGTAAATACTAAAACCGTAGTCTTCGTCGGGAGAATTTCTGGACACATTAAACCGCAGGTGAACCGTATAAATATTGCCGCCGTCCCCGGACTGCCGGATTTCAAGCCACACGTCCCATTGACCGTCCAGTTTTTCCTCAGCCAAATCGACTGTTTCCACCGGAATCATCGACGGACGCTTATCAGAACAGCCGCTGAGAATTATAAAGCATATTACCGCTATAATTATTATTTTTTTCACACTGTCAATCCTCCTTTTTAACTTCGGCGCGCTCAAATTCTATTTTTTCGCCGCCAAGGTCGGTTGTGTAAAGAGATATGCCGCCGTTTTTTATAAGCCTGACGCTGCACCCAGCGAACATTTTTTCACCGTCGCACAATTCAAATCTTTCAGCGACATCATATTCCACGCTTATATTATTATAGCTAAACGAATAACGGTAAACTTTGTTGTTTTCCCTGCCGTCGAGCAGATATTCCGCGTCGGACGTAAACTCTACAAGCGCGTCGCCAGAAGACCAGTCTTTCCCGCCGCCGTCGATGAAAGTCAGCCTACTACCGCCTTTTGTGACAAATTCGCCAACAAGCGGTCCGGTTGCTTTTGAAACCGGAGGTTTTTCCGTGCTTTGCGGGAAAAAAATCCCGCAGCCCGTCAAGCCGCAAAACAAAATTGCGGCGGCAAGAATAGCAAGTGTTTTCGTTATCGTTTTCATATATTTGTCTCCTCACTCTCAGTAGTTAATAATAAACCTGAACGTTTCAAATTCGCGTCCTTCCCAATATATCCGCAGTTTTGCCTCAAGAGACGTTATCGGTTCGTAACCGGCAAGCGGCTCGAAGTCAATGTAATAATTCCAAGCCCAATATTCGCTGACGCCTAAATCTACATTGCCGATATTCTCAGTTCCATTGATGACGACACTCTCGGCAACGACGCGCTCCGGCGTGTCCTCATACTGGAAACCGCGGGAACCCACGTCGAATATCTGCCCATAGAAAGGCCAGCCCGTGTCATATGTTCCCAAGCCGTATGTGCGGACATATATTTCTTCGTTGTCGAGAGCGTAGCCGGAATTTGACAAAGAGTCCGGTTTGAGTTCCAGTATCGCGTTAGGGTCGGGGGCTTCGGTGGTTTCGGGATTTACGGGCTGATTCCAGCCTATACCGTCGTCATCCCAGTAAACAGACGCTTCCGGTTCGGCGTCAGTTTTCACATTTCCCTTTTCTGTTTCCGGTGAATTTTCGCAAGCCGCCAAGCCGCATATCATTAATACGGCGATTAATGCTGTGAAAAGAACTTTTGTTAATGTTTTCATTTTGAGTATCCTCCATGTTTTATTATTATTTTATTATAATTTACCTGACAAGCGCGACATATACAGGGTCTCCGGTTTCAACGGTATTGAAACCGATTGCGTATTGTTTTCCGTCAATCTGATAAAAAATCTGAAAATAGAACTTATCATCTTCGGGTCCTACGAGAAGCCCACCTTCGTCCAGCCATTTGCCTTCGTACATATCGCTTTCCCCGCTCCAGTCAACGACAGAGCCGTCTTCCTCAATAAAGTCGAAATAATTCCATGTCATTTTCAGATTATCCGCCGTGCCGCCGATTTCCACGGCTGACAGCATATAAGCGTAACTGTCATAAAATATATGGTCGGGGTCAAAGAGCATAATCCCTTTCCAGTTGCCCGAAACGTCCGAAAATTCTGTCAGACGCGCCGCGCCGGACGGGAGTTCAGAGCCTTTCGCGTACCCTCCGTTTATAAACCAGCCGAAATCGCCGGACGAGGGTTTGCCTGACGCCGACGTATTATTGCCGGACTGGCTTGCGTTGCCGTTTTTATCCGGCTGCGATACAGGCGAAGCGGGGTTTTGACGCGGTTCATTCCCACCGCCGCGGAAACCGTAGCCGAATATATTCAGCCCAACCCCGGCGACTATCGCAACTATAAGTATTATGTCAAAAATTCCGAATTTCAGTTGTTTCATAATATATAAATCCCCTCTTTATTTTAATTTGATTCTTTTTGACAATCATTGTCTATCGCATTCGAGGCTGTAAGTACAGGTAGACCCAAAGCCGAAAAGTTCTGCGCTCAGCACCATTTTTCCTGTTAACTGCTTGCCGTTGCTTGAAATATCGAGCCAAATCTCGCTTTTTCCCATACCCTCTGATATAGTTGCTTCAAAATGTCTGCCGCCGGTTGAGTTATCTGTTAATTTTCCGCTGAAAGCGGTACTCTCATCCAGAAGTCGCATAGTGACTGCGCAAGCCCCTGTTTTTTCATTTGTTATATCTATTGTGAACGAAATAGGCCGCACCTCGCCGACTGTTTCCGGGGAGCTTATGGCGTCGCCGCCTTTCAAATCCACGCCTGTGGTCGTCATTGTTCCGTTGTATATAAGCCTGTCCTCGTTTAATCCAATCTTAATTGAAACGGTGTCTTTCGCAAGTTCTTTCCCGTCTTTATAAAGCGTAACGGTCGGATTATAATTACCCTCGCTTTTGTATTCGTGAGCGACATAAGAAAAACTCACGCCTTCTTCCGTTTCTTTTTCGCCGTCGCCGAAATCCCACGCAAAATCATAAGTATCTTCGGGAGCGGCAACCGCCGTGAAAGTGTGCCTCACAGGCTCGTCCTCTGAAATAATCTCCGGCTTATACTCTATAACTCTGTCGCCCTCGATTTTAACGGTCGCTTTGGCTACCGGGGTGGAGCAGGGACCCACCGCGGCGTTATTTATTTTCGAGTATTCGCAAACGCTGATTTTTACCGCGCCTTTCCCAAGCTTGTTTTTATCAATCATAAAAGGCGTTTCAATATTGTCTGTCAGCACGTCGATAGTTTGTATCTTCCCTTTTTCGTCCTCGATAACTATTCTGTAGCCGTCGGTCGCTTTTTCTTCAAGGGAAACGCTTTTTTCCGGGAACGTCAAAACGCAGCTTCCGTCCGCTTCAAACACGACTCCGGGCGGGTCGGGCTTTGTCAGCAGATACGCGTCAAAAGACAAATCCGCGCTCTCGATTTGCAGAAGGGTCGTGAACTGTATGTAAAGCGAATTTGTTTTCGGTTTTTCTTCAGGGTCGAGATTCCCGGCAAAATAATATTTGTTCATGCCCGATAACACGGCGGCTTTTTTATTTTCGCCGGTCTGATACCCGGCGGGGCTGTAAATACCCATAACGTGATAGGGATTCATCGCGCAGGCTTCCTCGCCTGTTTTAACCAGAATCCATGCGTATTCGTTTTCGGGAGTCTGGAACTGCTGAATGAACGACGAAAGATTCGGTATTTTTTTGTAGCTGATTGTCGTTTTCGGATTTTTCTCGTCGGCTGAAACGGGTATTATATTCAGCGTTTTGTAAACTTCGCCTGCGATTCCGAATTTGTCGTACATTTCCCCCGCAATCGACTGGCACCACTCCACATAGAATTTGTTATAATAACTGTTATTGATTTTTTTATATAAATCGCCGCCTTCCGTCGCCCCGTAAAATGTCCCGGAGCTTCTGTATGAGTGAATCATCGAAGACAGCGAGAACGCCGAGCCTTTATTGTCTTCGAGCCAATGAAAAAATCTTGAACGCGTATAGCCGTAATCCTGCGACGCGGTGTTAAGTTTTTTGGTATCGCCGAATACCGCGTCCCAGTAACCCGGCATATATTCGCTACCGAACGCGAGATATTCATAATTTTTCCCATACCGGTCAATATTCGGTTTTGTCTCTATCAGTTTTTTTGTGTCGCACAGCCAATCGGTATATTCGCGCTCGAAATATCTCGCGTGTGCCTCCCAGAAAGAGTTATAGCTGAGAGAATCTATATAAACGGCATACGCCTGCCAGACGTGCAGGATTTCATGCCCGGTCGTGACAAACGAAGAATCCCTGAAATTTGTAAATTCTTCTTTGGAGAGCTGAACGTACGGAGCGGCGGTATATGGATTCACCGTCAATGCCGAAGCGGACGAGTTCGGGATTTTATCGAGCATTATCACATCTATAGTTCTTCTCGGACGAAATTCGACGCTCAGATTTTTGCTGAAATACTCGTTTGCGGCTTCAATAGCCAGAACCGCGTCCAAATCAACGCCGACAAGACATTTTTTCTCAAATTCCTTTCTGTTTTTGCCGAATAAATTATCTCCGCACTCGCGCCAGCGCGCGTACTTGGTTTTATAGCCCGCTTCGGTCCCCGCGAGAATCTTGCTGAGAACGCTGTTGCGTCTTCGGTACCAGCTTGTTTGCATGATGGCGTCGGCGTCCGCTTCGGCTTTCCTGTACTCGTCCATCATATCGGTCAGTTCTTTTTCAAAAACCGGATTGCCTTTGAGCGAGAAAGTGTAAAGATAGCGTTTCTTTTCCCAGTATTTGAGATTTTCTTCGTCACGCGGGATATAAACCTCACCCATCGCGTAAATTGTTTTGCCGTCCACGGTCATTTTAGTTTTTTCCTTCATGTCGTAGAATTTTTCATCTTTAAGCATATCTTTAACATTCTCGTACGCTTCTTCGCCCTTCCAGTAAAGCAGGGCACCCAGTCCCAACCCTAACACAACCACCGTAAGACTGTTTTGGTCGCTTTCGCAAATCAGCTTTCTGCCTTCTATATAGCTGAACAGCTCCGAGGGGACCCCGTCGCCGTTTATGCGTATAACGCTGACGAGATAATCCAATTCTTCGGGTACTTCAAGATAATCCAAATCAAATTCCATATTGTAAAGCCCCGGAAAATATTCGTTGTCGGAAAGCCCCGCGTCGATTTCATACATCTCAACGGCAATTCCGCCGTGCAGGCTCAAATATTCGGCGTATTCGTTAAACAATTCGTCGGAAACAAGGCTGACGTTCCATTGGCGGTCTTTGTCGAGCGCGTTTTTCTCCGCCGAGATTTTCAGCCCCTCCACGGGCGTTATGCTGAACGCTTTTGAATTTCCCTCTGTAACCGGGATAGGTTCGTCTTTGGGGATATACGCGTCTTTTAAGTCCTCAAAATAAAACGCGCTGTTGTTACCGTTGCCGCCGCGCGTAGCGACGCCGTATGAACCCGTAATAATCAGCGCAACGGCAAGCACGGACGAAATAATACGGTAGGGCAGAAGCCACCCGCCTTTTTTCTTTTGGGGTTTGCTTTGCGTCTGATATATAGGCGGCGTATATGCCGGTTGTTGTGGAACGGCATGAGTTTCCACCGGGTTACCGCATTCTGTACAGAATATCGCGCTGTCCGGCAGGGCGTTTCCACAGTTTTTACAAAACATATGTAAAACCTCCATAAAATTTTTTTGTTTGATTACCTGTTAACCCGCGACGACAGGGACGACTCCGGTTTCATAGCGGAATTTTTCGATGATGTCCGCAAGCTCGTTCCCGCCGGGTCTGGAATACAGCAGCCGGACGTTTTGAAGCGCGTCGTCTCTCGCGCCGTAGTCGATAGAAATATAATCCCGTCCGATTTCAACCTTTCTCAGCCGGATACCGTTATGGTTGAACATGATGATTTTATCGCCCAGCAAGATACCAAATATAGAAACGTATATCCCGAAATCTTCGCGGAGCTTTTCCGCTTCCTCTATGTCCGGTTCCGTCTGTCCGCGCAGGATGGCGGGCTGAATGTAGATAATTGCGCTGTCTGTAATCACTTGCGCTGAACTGAGATTTTTACGCGCGGGGGCATAGTATAACAGCGACGACAATCCTAACGCCAGAAGTATGGGCGCGTACGCGGACCAATACGGCGGTCGCAAAATAAATACCACCGTTGACGCCGCCGCGAAAACGACAACGCCTGCCAGCGAACAATATGCGTATAATGCCAATTTTTTCAAGTGAATCTTCCTTTCGGTTAATTATTTCAAAATCATTTTACATCATCTGACCGAAAAAAAGCCCCCGCCATTTAGTATAGTTTTTTGAAAAACGGCAAAAAAAAATACCTATACTTTTGTATAGGCAGTTGCATTTTATACGGGTTTTCGGGTTTTCACGACTCGGAGTCCATATCCGGCTTTTTCAAAATAAGATTCATCAGCTCAGTCCGGCTTGCGACCCCCGCTTTAGAGTATATATGACCCACATGATATTTGACGGTACTCTCGGCGATAAATAATTCGGCGGCAATCGTTTTGTATGCCTTGCCCTGAACGAGCAAGCCCATGACTTCGCTTTCGCGCGCGGTCAGAGGTTCGGTCAGGGCAAACTCGTTTATCGTTTGTATTTGCGCCCTTACGGGAGTTTTTGCAGGCGCGGGAAGATAAACGTGGTGATTCAGGAGTTTGGTCAGCCGGGCGACCAGAAGCGGGAGCATGATAAAAGTGGCGAAGACCACGCCAAAGGCCAGCAAAGTGTTGGTTTGTTCTGCGGCGATGGCGTTTCCGACAAGTCCGCCTAAAAAAACGCCGAACACATTAGAGGCGAGTCCAATGCCGATGATTTTTGCGGGGTTCTTGCCGTATTCCAGCATATCGCCGAGTATGCTCCACCAAAACAAATCGTACACCCCGCATGCGCCCATCAGTAAAGTGTTGACAACAAGATAATTAATCCAAGAGCGTCCCGGTACGAGAAAAGCGATAAAAGAAAATCCAATCCAGGCGATAGCCATATATAGGATATACGAGCGATTGAACTTGCCTGACAGATTACGCATGACGAACAGCGCGGCGATATACGGCACAGCCCAATACCAGCTTGTCAGCCATTCCAGATGGGCAAACGCGGGGTTTACTACCTGATACATCAGCCCGGAATTGATGGTGATGACCACGATAAACAGGCACAAAAAAGCGAGCGTGCCAAACTTGCCGGCGTACCCCGACGCTTCTTCTGTGGGAGTTTCGTCAGCCTCGTTCCCATTTTTAGGCAGTCTGAGCGCGAACAGAAATGCCGCAGCAAGCACCATGATAGAAAAACCGAGCCCTATTTGGGGGGATATATGGATTGCCGCCATGTTCAGGAGTATCATTAAGAGGTTTGAAAATATCAGCCCGTCAGCCATTGTCTTGATACGTTCGTCTTTGGGCGTGCAGCTCTTGAAATAATATCCCCACGCCGCTACGCATGCGCCTACTAGAAACGCCGCGGAGAACAACGCTGCCGTCCATAAAAACGAAGGCGGGAGGAAAAATACGCCTGTTACGGCGGCGCAGAAAGCGATGGAAAACAGTATGAGCTTTTTCGCCGTCCGCATATTCCGCACGAAAAATCCGCAGGCGATGAGCCCGGCAAAATGAGCCGCCATCGCCCCGAACACATAAGACTGCGCCGAAACACCGTAATAATCCATGATTGTGTACAACACTTGTCCCTCGAACGGGACCGCCAGCAGCCACGAAAAAAACAACGAAAAGACGATGACCGTCAACCGGCGGTCACGGATTGTTACACCGCCTTGTTTTTTTGCGGATTTTATAAAAGGAATCACTGCTCAGTGTCCTCCTTTCACTTGATATTTTTTACTTCTTTGGTTTTTTCTATTCAAGATTCTATTAAGCATTATTTTTAAATTGGCTAACTGTAATTATATCACATATTATAAAAATTTCATTATATTTTTTCTTATCTTTAAAGAAAATATGGTGTATAATTTCAATTATATCAAATATTTTTCGCGTTTTCAAGTAACTTCTCTTGAAAGCACGTTTTTTTGTGTAATTAAACATACGGTATATTGGGAATTATTTCCGTTAACAAAAAATCAACAAATATTTTATAGGAGCATAGGGTTATCAACCTTAACGTAGCCAGACCTATATAGTGAAGGGGAAAAAGAGAAAAACATTAAAAGAAAATTATATATTCAAAATTTTAAATAACCAATGAATCCCCACACACCCTATTGGTGGAATGTATAATGTAATGGGTAGTAATGATACTACACTATTATTGTAATGGCGGCGACTCATTTGCAGATGAAAGGCGCGATTGCGAAAGGGGGTGATACGCAACCGTATAACGGCTATTTTTCGACAGCCCACTGTCATCATTTAGCTGAAAAAACACCGCGTAAAATCAAGGGTTTAAGCTCCGAAAACGAGATGGTAAGGGTAATATACCACCCCCTTCAAAAAACGGCTTCCATTTGTCCGCAGGGGTTAATTCGACAGTATTTTGCTATTGAGCCTGCCTTTATTATACTACTCGTCCATCAATTTATCAACCACGATTTGTTGTTTTAGAAGCCAAGTGGTAAATTCTTTTTCTTTCGTTTTGTCGAGTTTTACCATACTTTTATACTTAACCGCTTCTTTTTTGAATACCTTGAACGCTTCCGAAACGGTTTTGATTTTATCAACATCGGGAGTTTTAGCTCGTTTCAGTTGCCGCAAACGGTTATACCAATACTGATACGCATTATCATGTTTTTGCTCATAGTCGTTTTCTTTCGCTCGTTCGTTAAACTCCCGTTTCGCTTGTACGGCTTGCACTTTGCGGCACTCGTCGGAACATAACGCGTAATGCCTGTTCCGGGCGAGAAAATGTTTGTCGCAGATTATACACTTCTGATAATCGAATTGAATTTTTTGCTTTTTGTGATGTCTGGCAATACGCGATAATCGCTGGTTTTATGCGATGTTTGAGATATTGACGTTTAGTGATTTATAGTTATTTTACATAGTTTTTTGTAATATTAAAGACCAAATAAAGACCAAGAATATGGTTTGTTCCTACAAAAATTTATATTTTATAAAAATAAGATTTAACCACAGAATTGTCTTTCACAACATCCTCTGTCAATCAAGTTTGTTTGCATATCGGATGGTTGTCGTAGCGGTCGAGGCTCATTTTTCGCAAAATAATTTTAAATATTCATTGTATAACGTTATCATTACTGCTTTAAAATTTTACACTTTTTGTTTCTTTCCGACAACAGATTATTTAATTCGACGATTAAAAATTCGAGATTATTATTTTCAGTATTAATATTTGACTTGATTTCATTAAATACTTCAGTTATTTTCGTTTCAATATCTTCAAGCCTTTCGTTGCTTACAGGGTCGCTGTATTTTACTGTTTCGGCTGATTCTGACAATTTTATCTTTATATTTGCATCAGACGCACGTTCGGCAAGCGTTTCTATATCTGCTTGCAATAAACGCATAAATAACATATCGGATTTTTGCTTCTGTCCTATATTTACAATCGTTTCTCTCGCGGTATCCACCGCTATAATGCTTATTACCGCTATTCCCAAAATTATTACGCACGGCACAACGGCAATCCACGCGGGAATATTCGCAAACGAAGATATTGCCATAAATAAAAAGCATAAAATTAACTGAATTATTAAATACATATATCCGATTTTGAAAATCGGGAAACCTAAAAACTTACTCTTTAATGTTTTCGCTTTTTCAAACGCGATTATATAACTTGCCGCAAGCGCAATAACAGATATTACAGTAAACAGATATACTATAAAAAATACGGCGTTTTTCTTGAACGGTATAACGAAAACCAAAATATTATATACAACAAAAATCACGCTTAAAACAATAAGTTCTTTTAATTTATTTTTATTCATAGTTATATATCCTCCCGTTTTTTACCGCAATTATTGCAGAAGTTGCCCTTTATATTTTTTTCTCCGCAAACGCAGTCCCATAATAAATCAATCGGCTTTTTTTCTCCGCAGTTATTGCAGAAATTGCCTTTTATATTTTTCTCCCCGCACTTACAATTCCATAGTTCGTTTGACGGATTAACCTGAGTAACCGAAGGATTGACGTTATCCCCAATTATTTTTCCAATATCAGCAGAATCATTTTTTATCGGCGCGAGCGCGTCTTTTGTAAGTTCGACCACCCCGCCGAGAGTTCCGAGAGTAACCCCAAGCCCGACAATATCGCCAAGCCCGGAATTTCCGCCGCCGCCTTCCTTGACTACTCCGCCCTGCACGGCTTCAAGCCCTATCTGACGCTGCGTCTCCTGAGCGTATGTATAACCTTTCATCTGCATTTCTTTTGCCTCGGCCTCGGCCTTTAAACGATATGCTTCGGCTTCAGCCTGCGCGGTGATTTTCGTGATTTCCGCTCCGCCCTGCGCGTTTATAATTCTCATCTGCGCGTCTGTGCGCGCTTCAACTGTTTTTCGTTCGGCTTCGGCTTCCGCAACGGACTTGCGTACTTTTTGAGCCTGCACTTCCAGATACTGTTCGGCGTGCAGCTTTTTTAACTGCTGGAAATTCTTATCTTCGTCGGGCGTGACAAGATTTGTGACATAAAACTCCGGCATAGTTAATCCGTATTCCTCAAGCTCGATATTAAGGCGTTCTTTCAGAGCGTCCGATAAAGCGTCTAAATGCTCGTCAACTTCCAGAATATTTATCGCGTTTTCTTTTATCGTTTTCGCTAGATATGTTTTTACCCTCGTCATTATCATGCCTTTGAAATATCCGTGCAGACTGTTTGCCCCAGCCCCGTCCTCGCGGAGTTTCGACCAGTCTAATTTGCCTTCCGTTCCCACGAGTTTCAATATCAGTTTACGCGGATGGCACGCCCGCAGATTAAACTCGCCACTTGCGCCAATTTCAAACGGTATCCCAGTGACAGGCTCAAGAAACCGCACTTTGCTGTCTGTTCCCCATTTTATGCCCATTTGCGTCGTCAGATTTACAAAATATACTTCAGAATGAAACATTCCTTTCGGATCCAGAACAGAATTATATATTTTATTTATCAATGGTATGCTGTCCGTTTCAAGAGTATAGCGCCCGGCTGAAAACGAATCCAAAGCCTGACCGTTCCGGAAGAAAACCGCCTCCTGCGATTCGTGCACGATAAGCTGCGAGCCGATATTGAAATCCTCGACGGGGTGTTTCCATACGAAAGTGCTGTTGTTCCCCTCGTATTTTATAACGCTGGCAATCCCGCTTTTTGAAATATCTTCGAGTTTTATTCTTTCCTGTACGTCGATGTCCATGTCGCATATAGGGCAGATATATTTTACCGCGCTTTTGTCGGCTGACAAACCGCACCCGCATTGCGGGCATGAAAACGAAGATAACCGTTTAATATCCTCGACCGTGTTTATTTTATCTTTGCACACAGGACACAGCGCAGACTCGCCCTTGCTCTGGTCATACACTACGTCGTTCCCGCACTGCGGGCATTTTTTCGCCTTGATTTTATCGGTTTTCACGTCGATAGTATATCCGCATACGCAGTCTATTTTTCGCGTGCCGAAAATCCAGAAACCTGTTTTAGCCTCGGCATATTTGCCGCAGTTTGGGCAATCAATTACAAATTTACTCATATATATTCTCCTCCTAAAAAATTTATATTTCTTTACCGCATGATTTGCATTTTTTCGTGAACAGACCGCCAATCCGGCCGCCGCAGTATCCGCATAAATCCTGCGATTCCCATTGCGCCCGTTTCAGCATCTTATTTTTATCCGCCGGGCCAATATCGCTCCAGCCGCCTGTTTCGCACTCGTTGTAATAGTTATCCCCGACTGCAACGACAGTACCGTCCGATTTTAGCCCGACTTTATGTGTGTTGGAAGTAACTGAAACAATATCGCGCCAACCGCTGAGTTCATCTTTCTTCCACCCATCATATGTAGTAATAACAGTACCGTCCGCCCTTAACCCGATTGTTTCAAGGGAATCCGTGGCGATTGCGACTATATTACGCCAATCTTCGGTATTACATTCGCCATATTTGTTTTCTCCGACGGCAACAACCGTTCCGTCTGATTTTAACCCCACTGTCCGGCTGCTTTCGACGGCAATCGCGACAATATCACGCCAGTCGCCTGTGTTGCACTGACCATCTTCATTATCACCAACGGCAACGACAGTGCCGTCCGATTTTAATCCGACAGTGTGATAATATTCGGTGGCAATAGCGACAATATCTCTCCAGTCGCCTATATTGCACTGACCGTCTTTATTCTCTCCGACGGTAACTACAGTACCATTCGACTTTAATCCGACTGTATGATAATCTACAGAGGAAACCGCAATAATATCTCGCCAACCGTCCGTGTTACACTCGCCGTATAAATTATTCCCGACGGCTACAACCGTTCCGTTTGATTTTAACCCCACCGTACGGCTGCCTTCGGCGGCAATCGCAACAATATCGCGCCAGTTATCGACCTTGCATTGTCCGCTATCATTATCCCCGGCGGCAATGACTGTACCGTCCGATTTTAGCCCGACCGTATGATAATCCCCGGCAGAAACCGCAATAATATCACGCCAGTCCTCTACTTCGCCTTGCCCGCAATATACCCTTTCCATGCCTTTCCCTCTCCCGATTTTTCTATTATCCCCTGCGGCAACAACCGCGCCGTCCGTTCTTAGCCCGACCGTGTGAGAAAGCCCAAGGGAAATACAACCGGAATATTTTGCGATTTTTTCACGGATTTTTGACAGTTCCAGTATTAGTTTCTCGCGGCGTTGCCGTTCTTCTTCCTGTCTTTGTTTTTCTTCCTGCTTAATTATGCGTTGTTCTTCCTGTATTCGTTCTAAAAGCTTTTCTTCATCGACCGGACCAATACCGAACCAGTCACCGGTGTTACACTGACCGTTTTCATTTTTCCCGACGGCAACGACAGTGCCGTCCGATTTTAACCCGACCGTATAACCTTCCCCGGCAAAAACCGCGACAATATCACTCCAATCTCCGGTCTTACAACAATCGCTGTCCCCGGTAGCAACGACTGTACCGTCTGATTTTAACCCAACTGTATGATTTTCCCCGGCAGAAACCGCAACAATATCATGCCATGCGTAAGTACTGCATTGCCCGCAATATAGTTGTTTTTTTAATGCAGAAGCGTATCTGGTATTATCGCCGACTGCAACGACAGTTCCGTCTGATTTTAGTCCGACCGTATGTTGGTAATTGGCTGAAATCGCAACAATATCCCGCCATTCACTAGTATCGCATTGACCGCAGTGTACTTCTTTTTTTAATTCTTTATCTTCTTTTTCATTGCGACCGACGGCAACGACCGTGCCGTCCGATTTTAGCCCGACCGTATAATTATATCCGACAGAAACGGCAACAATATCACGCCAATCTCCGGTGTCGCATTGTCCGCAATGTACTGTTTTATTTAATTCGGAATCGTATTTTTCATTACTGCCGACGGCAACCACCGTGCCGTCCGATTTTAGTCCGACTGTATGCTCTCCTCCTGCATATACCGCGATAATATCCTGCCATTCGCCGGTGTTGCACTGTCCCGATTCATTTTCGCCGACGGCAACGACAGTACCATCTGATTTTAATCCGACTGTATGATGGTATCCGGTAGAAACCGCAACAATATCCCGCCAGCCGTCAGTATCGCATTGACCGCAGTGTACGGCTTTTTTTAATTCATAGTCGTATTCATAGTTATTACCGACGGCAATAACCGTGCCGTCCGCCCTCAAACCGACCGTATATTCGTATCCGGTAGAAATCGCGACAATATTCCGCCAGCCTTCGGTATTACATTGCCCGCAGTGTACGGCTTTTTTTAATTCATAGTCGTATTTTTCATTACTGCCGACGGCAACGACCGTGCCGTCAGATTTTAATCCGACTGTATGCTTGCTTTCGACAGAAATACATCCGGCATACTCGGCAATACTTTCACGTATAGGTTTTAATTTAAGTATGCGTTCCTGCCGTTGTTCTTCCCGGATTCTTTCCTGTTCGGCAATGTGCTCCTGTTTTAACCTTTCCTTCTCAATATGAAATTCTTCGATTGCATTGTTATATCCCTCTAATTTTGCCCTGTAATTTTTATCGGCAAAACGAAGTGCTTTCTTAAAATTGTTATTGCCGGACAGCGACATTACCGTATTTGATATTACCGGAGTTGATATTACATCGGTAAGAAAAGATCCTTCTATATATTCTTTAGCCTCTTTTAATCCTACTCCTGTTTTTTCCCTGTATAGTTTTATCGCTTCAAGCTTATTTCCCGCCTTGACCTGCTCATATATATCCGGATATACTTCAATCGCCTTTGTCATTAATTTCGGCAGGAACGCATCATTTATTACTATGTCTGTAAGAAAAGGTCCTTCTATATAATCTTTGGCTTCTTTTAATCCTACGCCTGTTTTTTCCCTGTATAATTTTATTGCTTCAAGTTTTTTTCCTGCTTGAACCTTCTCATATATATCCGGGTATATTTCAATCGCTGTTCCAACAGGTTTTCCCTTGGGAATCAAATCATCTTCTTGAGATAATTTCATTTCCGCGCACATTTTTCCCATATACGCAGGAGCGTACTCCGCGTCAATATCAAGCACCCTGTCAAAATATTCGTCCGCTTGCTTGAAATCGCCGTCCTCAAGAAACAGCCAGCCGCGTTTCATCAATGATTCCACACCGGGCGCAGCAATTGTCGTTGTTTGTACAGTTGCTGCGGCGGCAGGTTTCTCTGTGTCAAGCACTTTTTTAACCCCGCGCAAAATATCCTGTATGAACCCCACTTTCGACATATCCTGACTTTGCAGGTTCGACAGTTCGTCGGGTATGTCGTAAGCGTCCATGTCTCTGTAACACGGTATCAGCAGACGCAAACGGTCTTTGTTCGTGATTGCCAGATACCTGCTCCATTCGTTTTTCACCCACACGGCGTTAAAATATTCCGGTTTTGTGCCGATTACAAGCATGACTTTCGCACTGTTGAGAGCGTTGAATATGTACGGCTCGTACTCCTGCCCGAGTTTGTCCTCAAGCGTTATTTTCGCGAAAAAGACACGATAGCCGTCGTTGTTTAACTGATAATAAATATCCTGCGCGATTGTGCTGTCTATCGTGCGGCTTCCGGTATTGTCGTCGGTTTCTTTGTAACAGATAAACACGTCATACGGGTCTTCTTTACCCGAAATGGCAAGTATGCCTTTTTGTATCTCGCTGATTTTTTTCGCCTCGTCTTCATACAATGATTTTGTGTACGGGCTGGGAGCGTACTCCAGCGCGGCGAGATAATCCGCGTCTGTGAGTACAGATTCTGTCTGAACGCGTCTGCAAGTCGGGATTCGCTTGCGCGTCTCCGGGTCTTCGACGTATTCTATGCCGTAGCGCGACAGCACAACGCACCAGTGAGCCTCGGCGTTTTCGTTGTCCCCATCGAGAATACTCTCGTATGCCTTTAGCGCTTTGTCAAACTCGTTTAAACGTCTGAAATGATTTGCGCGGTTGAAAAGATTCGCCGTTTTTTCATCGTCCGCGTTTATTTTAGGCAGCGTGGACGTATTCCCGCAGTATTCGCATTCGGCGAACGACGCGTTATCTTCGGCGTTGATTTTCCCTCCGCAGATTTTACAGTTGAAAACTATCATAATTTCCGTACCCCTTTTTTATATTATTTTTCTTTACCGCATGATTTACATTTTTTCGTGAACAACCCTCCGATTTGACCTCCGCAGTATTTGCATAAACCCTGCTGTTCCCACTTTTGGGATTGTTCGATGCGACGCTGTTCACGCTGTTCTTCGAGCCTTTTCCTTTCTTCCTCTATCCGTTTTTTTTCTGCTATAGCCCTCGGTCTTTCTTCTTCTATTCTTTTTTGACGTTCTTCTTCTTCAAGGCGTTTTCGTTCTTCTTCTTTTTCCGCTTTTTCTATTTCCTGTTGTTTGCGTATACGTGCTTGCTCCAAAAGTTTTTCTTTATCAACGGGACCAATACCGCGCCAGACACCAGTCTTTTTTTCTTTATTCCCCAACTCAACGACTGTTCCGTCCGCCCTTAATCCGAGTGTGTATTTGAATCCTGCAGAAACCGCGACAATGTTATTCCAATCTCCGGTGCTGCATTCTTCAGAGTCATTAAGTCCAACAGCAACCACCGTGCCGTCAGATTTCAATCCGACCGTGTGAGCAAATCCTGCGGAAACAGCGACAATGTTATTCCATTCGCCGGTGTTGCATCTTCCGAGACCAGTACTTCCGTCGGCAATGACTGTGCCGTCCGCTCTTAACCCGACTGTGTGTTTGTTTCCTGCAGAAACAGAGATAATATCACGCCAACTTTCAATATTGGTATAACCATACCTATTTCCAGCCAAAACGACCGTGCCGTCCGATTTTAACCCGATTGTATGAGATTCTCCGGCAGAAACAGCGACAATATTGCGCCAATTTTTAATACTTGGATAAGCATATGTATTCCCTGCCACAACGACAGTACCGTCCGCTTTCAGTCCGACTGCATGATTTTTTGTTCCGGTGGAAACCGCGACGACATCACGTAAATCGGCGGCTCCTGATAATAGTCCGATTGCGGTTTTTTCAACGACTGTGCCATCCGCTTTTAATCCGACTACCCAACCGCTTCCGCAAGAAACCGCGACAATATCGTGCCAATCGCTGACGTCAACATTTCCTGTCGTAACAACAGTGCCGTCGTTTTTCAAACCGGCAGAAATGTCTCGACTTCCTGCGGAAATACAATCGGAATATTTTTTAAACCATTGTTTTGCTTTTTCATGTCGTTCCTGACTTGCCTTACTATACTCCGTTAATTTAACACGATGAGTTTCGTCAGCAAAACGAATTGCTTTTTGGTAATTCGGCTTATCGTTAAACGGAATTTTACATTCCGCCAAATCATCTTCACTTTTAATCTTCAACTCGGCGCACAGCTTACCAACATACGCAGGAGCGTACTCTGCGTCTATATCAAGCACCCTGTCAAAATATTCAATCGCTTGTTTGAAATCGTCGTCCTCAAGAAACAGCCAGCCGCGTTTCATCAATGATTCCACGCCGGGTGCGGCAATTGTCGTTGTCTGCGCTGTTGCGGCAACGGCAGTCGGCTTGACTTCGGTTGGTTTCTCTGCGTCAAGCACTTTCTTCACGCCGTGCAGTAAATCCTGTAAAAACCCGATTTTGCCCATGTCCTGACCTTGAAGCATTGACAATTCGTCCGGCAGTTCGTACACGTCCATGTCACGGTAACACGGGATTAACAGCCTGCTCCTGTCGTCTTTTATCAACGCTAAATATCTGCTCCATTCGTTTTTTACCCACACGGCGTTGAAATGCTCCGGTTTTGTCCCGACCGCAAGCATTACTTTCGCGCTGTTCAGAGCGGCAAATATGTACGGTTCATATTCTTGCCCCAGCTTGTCCTCCAGAGTAATTTTAGCAAAGAATACCCTGTAATTTTCGGTGATAAGTTGATAATAAATATCTTGTGCAATCGTGCTGTCTTTAGTGCGGCTGCCACCATCCGTCGTTTCTTTATAACAGATAAATACGTCAAAAGGTTCTTCTCGGCTGGAAATCGCCAATATATCTTTTTGGTTACTACTCAGGTCTTGAACTAAAAAGATAAAAGAGTAAAATTAAAGCAAAAGCACCTTGAAAACAGGAAAAGGTTACTCAACAGGGAAAAGAAAGGCGTTTGATTTTTCGTTAAATGCCGCAGTTATCCCATCAAGAACATTTTTACCATGTTTTTTCAGAGTGGAAACATAACCGCGTATACGTGCGAAAGTCTTTGCTCCTTCGTCACTTCTGAAACAACCTGATATTTTTTGCTTTAATTTCGGCATACGAATATCGCGTTCGGCAAGATTATTTGTAAAAGGCACATCAAAGTCAAGCATGAAAAGAAGTGTTTCATGCTCATATTCGGCAAGGCGTTTTGACATACGCTTAGCCTCAATTAGCGGGTTTTCCTGTTGTCCGGCGGATTCGAGGATTTTACGGTAGAGGGTTGTGTATTTATCTATGTCGGCTTGGGGCAATTCGTACGCTCCAAACAGTTTGCTCAACTCGACGTGTTTCAAAATTCTCATCAGCAGACACGTCATTTCCGCCGCCCAGCTTATTTTCAAATCCTCATGCAGGTATTTGAGCGTTCGCAGATGGTGCTGATTGCACTCGGCGTGGGCGCATTGGTCGTATGTGTAGTAACTTCGCCAATGGTCATGTACCGCCGTACCTTTGAATACCGGCAGGACTCCCATTTCCCGCGCGGCTTCCTTACCTCTCTTGGGGTGAATTGTATACATCGTATATCTGTCCGTTCCAGCGCTGTGCAGCCATTGGGTTTTACCGCATACCCGCATTCCGCTTTCATCGAAGCCCACAACATCACTTTTTATCAGTTCATTTTTTATGCGGGATTCTGTTGGCTCAAGGTTTTCATACGCATCATTGTTCGCTGAAACGATTGTCGCCTGCGATATTTTTACGCCGAACAAATCTTTCATCAATTCCGCAGTACGGTTCAGCGGTAGTAACTGGTATGTATTCAGGTATGTCGTGATGCCTTGGATGTTATTGCCATACGAAAATGTACCGGTTACCCCACGGGGAAAGGGCGTTCTATGTTCTTTCCCGCATTTTTCACACGTTCCGTCGTACGCTCTGTATTCCACCGTTACCACTTTTACCGGCTCTATATCGCAAACTTGCCGTGTCTTGTATTTATCATTATCGGCGATTATTTCTCCGCCGCAATCGCAGCGCGTCACGGGCAGGAGTTCAACAACCCTGTCGGGTGCCGGGTTTAACTCCCTTGTCGTTCCCTCGTGTCCCTTCTGTCCACCGCTTTTCTTACCACTCGGTACGCGGCTGTTTTTAGGCATGCCTTTCCCCAATCCGTCTGATGACGGCGGTTTATTAGAATTTTTGCTGTTCTTCTTTAACTGCGCTTCTAAATTAGCTGCTTTTGCCGTTAATTCTTCTACTTTTGCGATTAGTGCGGCGATTATTCTGTCTTTTTCTTCTATTATTCGATATAATTCTTCCATTTTCGCTTCACCTTGTTGCGATTATACCATTTTTTGCTTTATTTGTATAGAGGGGCTGAGTAGTAACGAAAAATTAAAAATTGCAGATTAATTCATATTTTTTCATGTTGGAGGTTAATTATGAAGAATATTACAACCAGATTGAAACAACTGGAAGAAGCACGGCAGCTTGATTTTATGGAAAAAATAGTAGTCCGTATTCCATGCGACCCAGCAAACCT
>Ga0082212_10000503_pt1 | contig 56776 bp, 42 predicted proteins | sample TergutNt197P3_FD_71548 | JGI IMG/M metagenome (GOLD analysis project Ga0082212, IMG submission 71548) | Neocapritermes taracua P3 segment gut microbial communities from Petit-Saut dam, French Guiana - Nt197 P3 | ecosystem: Host-associated > Arthropoda: Insects > Digestive system > Gut ...
TAAGCCTTTCCAGTACATCAAAACGGGGAACCATGCCAAAACTTGTCGTGTCAAAGCGTTCACGGTCAATTGCCCCTGATTGCAGAAGCTGTTTTACTTGGACATCCGGCAAAAGGCTTTCCAGCGGAAGGGCAAAACTTTCGGCGGCCGGCAGTAAGCCGAGTATAAGCGCACAAAACCCTATTATAATTAACTTAGTTCTCATCATCATTTTCCTTCTTAACATAGTATAATTCATTTCTTAAAAAAACAAAACATGGATTAAGTTACGAGGCAGTGATTACCCGGTTATGTCAATGCGGGCTTACCATTCTTTAGGTTTACCATTCGGAGGGGTAATGTAGAAATTTTCCCCTGAATATTCGATGAAATAAAAACCTTGATTTAACGCATACGCTCTTACTTCGTCAGTTACCACAATGCCGGCAACCGCCCCTAAGAATATACGTTTGTCGCCGCGCAAATCTGCATATTTACGCATTTTTTCAAGCTTCTCAATATTTTTATTTACACGTTCGGCGGTAAGTTTTGTTTTTACTTCAAGCAGCATGGCCTTATCGCCGTTTTCCAACAAAATGTCAACTTCAAAAGAGATATTATTAACCCTGTCATTAATCCTGACATTCGGATTTGCTCGGGGAAAAATAAATCCAAACTCTTCAAATTTCTCACAGATTTTAGGCGCTATCATCGCTTCGGTAACATCGCCAAAAAGATTGGTTAATGCTCCAAGTCTTTTATTAAACTCTAATGCGTCTTTTTCCTGCCGTTTCTTCGTTTTCTTTAGACCTTCGCTTACTTCTTTTACAATCTGAGCTGTTTCTTTTTGACTTTCCCTTAATATCCGCTCAGTTTCCTTTAACCGTTCCCTGTCCTCCATCAGACAAGCCCAAACGTGCTCAAATGTGATGCCTCTAGGATAATCCGGTAATGTTTGTACATCTGCCATAGATAATTCCTTTCCATAGTTTACAACTTTTTAGGGGTTTGTCAAATACCATCCCCTGCCTACAATAAGGCAATAAGGTGTTTGTTGCTTGTATTGGGAAGAAAAAAATCTTTTTAAAGGATTACGCTCAATATGGGGGTCAGTGATCATGTCAGCAGCTGTCAAATTCCCGTAAACGAATAGATTCTGTTACGAAAAACCGCTACGAAAAACCGCTCTGGTGTTCTGCCTACTACATGAGAAAGTTATTGTAAAGTATTAGTTGTTACAGAGTAGTAGGAGAATTCGGTGGCACTCCGTATTACCACCTTCGGTACTCTATTGCCTCAATTGATTTCTAACTATCTCAATATATCTTTTAACATTAGCATTATTTGGATCTATCTTCAATAATGCTTCCCAATCAGCAATTGCACGGTTATAATCATTTTTAAAGAAGTATGCATTGCCACGATCAAAATATGCATCTGTATTTTGCGAGTTAAGCCTTAACGCTTGTGTAAAGTCTGCGATTGCACGATCCCAATCATTTTTCTTCATATACATCAGACCACGTTTGCTAAACGTCCCATCGTCAGTTTTATCAATATTAATTGTTTCTGTATAATCAGCAATTGCCCTATCATAATCATTTTTTAATTCATACGTTAATGCCCTTTGACGATATGCGATAGCAAGAAATTTATTTAAAAAAGCAATTTGCTGAGAATTTCCATTTAACTTCATTCCGTTTATCAATCTTATTACTTCAGTGAATTCTCGTATTGCACGATCATAGTCACCTGCTTTAATAGCTGCTTCACCGCGGTCCACAGTAGCTTCTAAAGCTTCTAAAGCTTCTAAGCTAGCAATGCTTTGAGCATTAATAATGCAGAGAGGTAATATGCCCAATAATAAAGCAAAAATGACAACCTTTAATGATAAGATTTCTTTTGTTTTCATATCGATTCTCCTTCTTAAGAAATGTGTATTTGATTACATGAACGGTACCAACGATACGTTCCTGATACCAAGGCGTCTCCATGTTTTTGCGTATGATGCCCGCCGGCATATAACATAACCCATACGGGTTGTTTTACCTAAATACCGAGAAAAAATAGCCGATAGAAGGCTAAAAAAGAGAAATTATAAGCTATTGGTTTGTTGACACGGTTATTTAGAAAATGTGTATAATTGCCTGATGCCTGATGCCTGATGCCTGATGCCTGATGCCTGATGCCTGATGCCTCGCAATTCAGCTTTGCTGAATTGCGTTGGAGTTTGCCCTTGGCAAACTCCAAGTTGCGATAGGTCTGCTCTGATGCTATTCATTGGTAGTATTATAACATTTCAAAATAAAAAGTGTCAATACCTATAGGTAAAGAAACACGGAAATAATGAAATAATGAAATCTAATTATCAGCGGAAGCCTAACTCTTGCCAGGCAATTATCTGATTAATCCGTAAGCAAAGTATTATAATGAGCAATTTTTACTCTTTGTTAACTGCTCTTTATCCATTAATCCCTTCTTCCCCTCTGCAAACCCTGCGCCTTCGGTCACGCTTAACAGCGGTCACGCTTAGCAGCCGGTCACGCTTAGCAGCAGCTACCAAATTCGTCTGGTGTCGCTTTCATAACGGTACACTACATAGAGCGTAATTTAGTCAAAAAAGGGGGAAAACAGTCAAAATTTTCAACAAAAAATCGAAGTAATTTTTTTTCTTCCCGATACATAACCTCTACATAGTGCGGTCAAATGGCCGCACAGTGTAATCGAATATGAAACGGAGTTTCATACAAGCAACAAACTCCGTAATACCTTATTGACGAACGGAGTGAGATCGTGACCGTGCTTGCATGGGCATGATCGAGCGAGTGAGGAATCGAAAGGTTTAATACACCACAGCTTGTTATGGAATACTTCGAAGACAGTACATGCAAAGATTGATTTGTGGTATAAACCTTTTATTGTAGGCAGGGGATAGTTTTACAAATCCCTAAAAAGCGGTATATTTTAAAAGGAGTTTTCAATGGCAGAAGTACAAACAGTACCGGATTATCCCAGAGGGCTTGATTTTCAGCAAGTTTGGGCAGCCTTACAAGAGACTAAGCAGATTTTAAGGGAAAATGCCGAACAGTTTACACAACAACAAAAAGAAACTGAGCGGATTTTGAAAGAAAATGCCGAAAGGTTTGATCGGCAAAAGTAAAAAACCGATAAGCAACAGGAAGAAACCGCCCGTCAAATGAAGGAAACCGATAGGCAAATGAAGGACACGCATAGCAGCAGTTGCCAAAATCCGGTAGTGGTAAAAAAGACCTTTATTCTTTTTTCTTTGTGCCTCTGTGTGAGATTCTTCTTAGTAACATCCGCGCAATGGCGAGAAAAAATGAGTTATGCGAAAACCATGTATTTTCCGATAAACTCCTGATTGATCCGCAACAAATCTTCTTTGGGGATAGTTGCCAAAACCTGCCAGCCCAGATCCAGCGTTCTGTCTATACTGCGGTTTTCGTATTCACCCTGAGTTAAAAAAACCTGTTCGAATTTTTCGCCGAATTTCAGATATTTTTTATCGTGTTCAGAGAGTTCTTCTTCCCCTATAATCGACGAAAGGTTACGAACCTGCCTGACCTTGGAATATGCGGCAAAAAGCTGGCTGGATACATCTTTATGATCTTCCCTGGTCATGTTCTTTCCTATACCGTCCTTCATAAGCCGGGAAAGGCTGGGAAGCCCTGCCACCGGCGGATAAACACCGCGCTGGAACAGTTCCCGGTCCAGGACAATTTGCCCTTCGGTAATATATCCTGACAGATCCGGTATGGGGTGGCTAATGTCGTCGCTGGGCATGGTTAATATGGGAAGCTGGGTAATCGAGCCGGAAGACCCTTCGATTTTCCCCGCACGTTCATACAGACTCGCCAGGTCAGAATAGAGATATCCGGGATACCCTTTGCGACTGGGAACTTCGCCTCTAATCGAAGAAACTTCCCGCAATGCTTCGCAGTAGTTGGTCATGTCGGTCATAACAACAAGCACGTGCATATTGCGGTCATAGGCTAGGTATTCCGCCGCAGTAAGGGCACAGCGGGGCGCTACAAGTCTTTCCAGGCTGGGAGCGTCTGCCAGAGAGAGGAACACCACGACATTGGCCAGAACTCCGGATTTTTCAAAATCGTCCAGAAAAAACCGGGCTACATCGTATTTAACTCCCATGGCGCAAAAAACCACTACAAATTGTTCCGCGCCGGCTTCGCTGTTGCCGCCGTAACTACTGCCGTTTTCACATTGTCCGCCGGAAAGTATTTTTGCTTGCCTGACTATCTGAGCGGCCAATCTGTTATGGGGAAGCCCGTTACCGGAAAAAATTGGCAGCTTCTGGCCTCTGATAAGGGTATTCATTCCGTCGATGGCGGAAATCCCTGTCTGAATAAAATCTCTGGGATACGTTCTTGCATAAGGATTAATGGGAAGACCATTAACATCCAGACAAACAGAAGAAAGAATATTTCCGTAACCGTCGATTGGCTCACCCAGACCGTTAAAAACCCTTCCCAGAAGTCCCGGCCCAACCCGCAGTTCCATGGGTTTGCCAAGAAATTCCACCCGCGCTTCATCGGCTGAAAGACCTGTAGTACTGCCGAATATCTGAATCGCAGTCCAGTCCCCGCTTATGTCTACAACGCGGCCAAGGCGGCGGCCTTCTTCTCTGTCGTAAACCGCTACAACCTCGTTAAAACCAACATTGGCACTTCGTTCGGTAATAACAACCGGTCCTTCTATGCGAGTCAGTCCGCGGTATTCAACGCCTCTCATATATACAGATTAAATGAATTTTAATTCTTGTTCAATGTAAAAGACGGAAAATGATTATATACTGAATTATGACCCGGGAAAAAACCCTTATCCTCCGCTGCATACCCTTTATGGAAAAAGGAGTTGGTTCTGCCTGGGGGCTTCCGGTTATTGCCGCCGGAAAAGAACGGCTGTCGGCCCTTTCCCTGTCAGAACAATTACAAGCGCCGGGAATGCTTGCCTTTGACGCAGATCCGTTCAGGGCAGAACATCTTCGAGAACTTGAAGCATTGGGAATTGGTCCGTTAGGGAGGTATCTTGGAGGAGAGCCGATAAAACCGGTACGTCTTGGCCCTGAAGATTTTTTTAATACATCCATTAACCGCCGACGAATCGGTGAACGGACAGAAAAGACCGGCACAATAAAATCAGCGGAACTTTTTTGTACAGGACTGGAATTCGAAAAAACATATTGGATTGCAAATGGTTCGGTACCCGATCTTTTTACAGGCCATCTTGAATTCCTCCGTACATGGGGGTTTTCCGGAGGCCTTAGTATTAATGAATCAGCCCTTGCACAACTATTGGCAGGTTATCTTATCCATCTGCAAAAAGAAACCAGCAAAGAAAAACCAAAGATTGCCGTTCTGATTTCAAAACATTTTTTTGAAACACAGCTTTATGCACAATTGCCAAATTTAAAAATATCGGGCGATCCCGATGCCGGTGAAATTCCGGTTAACTTTTGCACTGGTCATGTACCGGTGCTGAGCCGGGAAATGACGGGATTGGGTATTGTCCTTTATGAAGATATTGTCCCCATGCTTCGTACCCAAAAAGCCTGCTGCGATATCCTAATAGCGGTTAATACCGGATCATCGAAAAAACAGCACAATTATTCTGTTTTTACCGAAGAAATTTCAGCCGGATTAAAGCTGACGATTAACGCAGAAGGAAAGGAAAAACACAAAGCAGGTGCAAAAAAAGAAATTTCTTCTAAAACCTATTTATTCCGCGATTGCCGTAACGGAACCCTTCAGTTTCCTGCACATACTAAAATAGATTCAAAACCAATTCGTTTTTATTCCGCTTTGCAAACAAAGAATCAACAACCCCGCACTGAAGGGCGAGGTATCAGACCCCTCAGCACGAATCAAATAAGCCGGGAAGAAGCTTCCGGACTGGAATTGTTTCCGCAATGGGAAACTCACCGGGCGGAAAAGGTACATGGTTGTTTGTTTGCGATCAATGCCAAATTTTCCGGTTTGCATGCGGCGGACTTTAAGGAAGAACAGGTATTGTTCTATCATGAAGGACCCGGTACACAAAAATCAAAGCAAACCCGGGCGCCGCCCGTGAAACTGGCGCCGCCTGTGCAATCGGCGCCGCCGCCGATAAAACCCAATGCCTCTTTTATTGGATTGAATCAAACACAATTGGAATTCTTTTTTCAATGGCGGAGTGAATGCCGCCGGGGTAATGTCCGGATCATGCCTGACTCAATGTACATGGAAACATATATCATTCTTTATGCAGAAGAACTGGCGCTGTGCATGGGAAAGGAGGGGTCCATGCAGCATTTTACGGCTCTTATGCACTTGTTTCTTGCCTGTATTGAATACTACCCGGAAACGGCAATGCAGCTGTGTAAATTTTGCGTGGATTTTGCCATTATCTATGGAATCGGCGCCGAAGCATTTCCAATTTTATTACATGAACTTGTAAGCAACGGATGGTTTAACGAAATCCATAATGAAATTGCAGGTACGGAAATGCTGCTGCTCGACATGGCTCTTTATTATTTTTTTATAGAAGCGGAAAACAATCTGGAAAAAAAAGAATATTGGCCCCTGATAAAAAAACTAATCCCGCACAGACTGCTTAAACGGAAAGAAAACGACAGTGAATTTCCATCCAGGTTTTGCCAAACACTTGAAACCCTGGACACCCAACTCCGGCAGGACTGGAACAGATCGTTCTTTATGCTTTTTTTTCCGCCGCTCCTGCAAAGCTGCGATTGCAATGCCTTTGAAAGCGGCCGTGTTATGGGAAATTCTTCCTATACTGTACTTCGGCCCGGTTTCTCTACACACAAACCTTTGATCGATATCCTTGCTGCACTAACACTAACACCGGAATGCAATCCTCTTCCCGGAGTAAAAACATGTCTTCATCCTTTAAGCCTGGAAAATGAACTGCTGGAAGAACTAAGAAAAGAATCAAATGCTGTCAGGGAAATGCTGACAATGGAAGATTATTCTTTAAATGGACAAAATTCTGTCTACCATGGTCGGAACCGCGCCGGTTCACACAGGCCAAAACGCATCGAACATCAGCCCAAGGCATTGAACCAATCAACATACATACCGGTTGATAAAATCAATCTTACAAAATTTATCACTTCTCTGGGGACAGTAAATCGAAAAGCTTTGGAAAGTATTATCCGGGCGGCACATGATCCAGCTTTAAAACATACTGACATTTCGGATACAACAATCGACGAAATCAATTCCGCTTTCTATGAACAATTCGGCGATCTTATAATAGAAATTGGTTCAGAAGAACCCTCGATCTCCGCCGAATATGCAGTTATACTGGGGGAATGGGGATAACAATCCCAAAACGAATCAGTCAGGCAATTCTCAACTCCCTTTCTGCCGGAGTGGTACCCCGGATAGGGTTGGAATACATTGCCGTTGGGCGCAAACGGGAAATAGAAACAGCCCTGGGAGATTTTGAAAACTTAAGTGAAGGCGCCGCAGCATTCCGTTTTATCATAGGACGTTACGGAAGCGGAAAGACATTTTTCCTCCAGGCGCTGCGAAACTATGCGTTGGACAGAGATTATGTTTGCGCCGATGCGGATCTTTCGCCGGATAAAAAACTAACCGGCTCTGCCGGCGCCGGACGGGCTGCATACCGGGAACTGATGCAGCGCTTATCCACCAAGATCAGACCAGATGGCGGCGCACTGGAAGCCCTTATTCAACGCTGGATCAACAAAATACAAACGGCGACCATTCAAGAAGGCTACGCCCAGGAAGAAAGCGGCTTTGCATCCCGTGTGGAATGGAAAATCCATGAAACCCTCGGCGAAATGAAAGAATACGTACACGGTTTTGATTTTGCCTCTGTTTTATCACAATATTACAAAGCTTTTATTTCCGGGGACGATGAAAAGAAAAATGCCGCCCTGCGCTGGATTCGCGGAGAATATACAACACGAACAGAAGCAAAGCGGCTTCTGTTTGTCGGAGAAATTGCAACCGACGATTCCTGGTACGATTATCTTAAACTCTTTGCGTTTTTTTGCGTCAAACTGGGTTACAAGGGATTGCTGGTTTTTGTTGACGAAGGGGTAAACCTTTACAAGATTGCCAACCGCCGTTCCCGTGAAAATAACTACGAAAAACTCCTTGCAATTTTTAACGACATTATGCAGGGAAAAGCACAGTGGCTGGGTTTTTATATGGGAGGAACTCCCCAATTCCTGGAAGACGAACGGCGGGGACTGGCAAGTTATCCTGCCCTGAAAAGCAGGCTCGAAGAAAACCGCTTTATCCGTTCGGGCCACGTTGATTCGGGAAGTCCCATAATCCGGCTTTCCGCGCTTTCCAACGAAGAGTTATTTATACTGCTGGAAAGACTAACTGAAATTCACGCACTCCATTACGGTTACGACTCCTGGATTGGCGAAAATGAGATAACCGCATTTCTGGAACTTGCCCTTTCTTCCCCCGGCGCTGCGGAATTTATAACCCCGCGGGAAATTACCAGAGATTATCTTGCCTTGTTAAACATCCTTAAAGACGAAAGCAATGCCGACTATTTTGAATTAATACAACGGGAAGACCGCCGGGTAAAAGCCGCCAGTCCGGAAGAACTGTACGCTCAGTTTCAGGTATAGGGGATGAGCGTTTATCCGCGTTTTGCCCCTTTTATCCGTGAATACATATACCGTGAACGATGGAACACTTTACATCCCATACAGGAAAGAGCAGCAACAGAAATTTTCGACTCAGGGGATCATGTACTCATTGCTGCGGGAACCGCAAGCGGTAAAACAGAAGCTGCATTTTTTCCTGTTCTTTCGATATTGGATGCAGTTTTTAACAACGGCATGAAAACGCTGGTTGTATATATTAGTCCGCTTAAGGCGTTGATCAACGATCAGGCCAAAAGGCTGGAACATCTGCTTGCTTCCGGAAGGGATTCGCATGAAGGATTAATACCGGTTTGGCGATGGCATGGAGATGTGGATAGCGGAAGTAAAAATCGTTTTACGGATGATCCGTCGGGGATTCTGCTTATTACTCCTGAATCCTTGGAAGCGCTGCTTCTTCGTAAAAACCGGGAAGTTGCCCGTATCTTCAGCGCCCTGTTGTATGTTGTAATTGATGAAGTTCATGTTTTTATGGGAAGCGATCGCGGTTCCCAGCTTATCTGTCAGCTTAAACGCATTGAAAGAGCAAACACAGACTGCGTTGTTCAGCATGTTAGACGCATTGGACTCTCTGCAACACTTGGAAATTACGAGGGAGGCCGAAACTGGCTTTCTCAGGGAACCAGCATAAATACATCTTTAGTAGAAGATGATAACAATACCGGCAAAGAACTCAGTCTTGCACTGGATTACCATGTACACAACCTGTCCGGCGGCATGGTTACACAACGGCATAAATCAACTTCTTTTTACCATGCGCTGTATAATCAATGCAGAAACAAACGGGCAATCATCTTTACCAACAGCCGGTTGGAAGCTGAAGAATGCGCTGCCTCCCTTGGTACGCTGGCAAAAACACAGGGAGAACCGGACATATTTCAAATTCACCACGGGAGTGTTTCGGCCATGTTCCGGGACGAAGCGGAAGAACAGCTAAAATTCGGCGAAGGCCCTCAGGTAATTTGCGCTACCGCTACATTGGAACTGGGAATTGACATAGGAGATCTTGATCGAATTATTCAACTGGGACCGCCCTGGTCGGTGTCTGCTTTTGTACAACGACTGGGACGATCGGGAAGACGAAATGGCCGGGCAGAAATGTACTTTAGCATTACCGGCGCTGCTGTAAATGCAGGTTCCGGGAAATACCCTGTCAATGAACCGGAATCGATACCATGGGAACTAATTCGCGCAATGGCTGTTATACAGTTATATCTGGAAGAAAAATGGATAGAACCGCCGGAAGAAAAAAAACTTCCCTACAGTCTTCTTGTTCACCAAACATTGGCCATACTTGCTTCGCTGGGTGAACACAGGGCGGAAACCTTAACCGGTTTGATCCTTTCGTTTCCTCCTTTTAGGGAAATACCTGTTAAAGATTTTCGTACACTTATAGCATGGCTTACAGACAGCAATATTATCGGAACCACGGAAGAAGGAACTTTGATACTGGGCATAGAAGGAGAACGCATTGTCAACCGGTACAGTTTTTATCCGGTTTTTCCCGGCGAAGAAACATTCCGTGTTGTACTGGAAGGCCGTGAAATAGGTACGGTTAATTTTGTTCCCGATCCAATGTCAGTACTTGTTGTAGGCGGACAACGGTGGATCGTAAAAACCATTGACGGACAAAAACGGGAAATCTGGGTTACTGAGACCAAAGACGAAGGAAATGAAAGATTATGGCGCGGCAGAGGCGGAAAAACCCATAATCGCATTGTTGAAAAAATGAAGCAAATTCTTAAAGAAAGTAATGAATTGAATAATAAGTATCATTTTTGGAACCCAAGGGAAAAATACCCCTATTTAAGCACAGCCGCCTGCGAGGCTTTAAAAAGAGGCTCCGGCATTGCCCAAATTCTGGGCATTACAGACTACCCGCTTGTCTATTGTGAGAATGAACTCAATTCAGACAAAGAAAAAACTGCCACTTCGGTTCTTTTTTTTCCATGGTCAGGAAGCGCAGGAATGAGAACTATTACTGCAATTTTTGGAAATAACGCAAACAGAAAGATCCTCCGTATTGTTTCTATGGAAGATAACGAACTTTATTTCAACATCACAACAAAACTCACCCAGGATGAATTCAGATCCCTGCTGATTGAAATTTTACGCAAAGCAATTAATTCTTTTGACAATAATACTGAAAATTCAGAGCTTCTCGGCCATAAAGAAATCCCCTATACCGACAAATACGATTACCTTCTGCCGCCTGAATTGCTGAAAAAACAATACGTAGCCAATATGCTGGACAAAAAGGCCGCGGAAAAACTGCTGGGTGAACTCTAAAGTAAAATTATTGTCTTTTTTCAGCTAAAGAATGGTTCTAAAGCTGCCGATAATCGCAATATTGAAAGCAAAGACGGTGCACAGCAGGCCTAAAAGCCTCAACGTCCAGGTGCATCGTCTTTTTTATTGTCTATAACCTGACAAAAAATCCCCCAAACGGGTAATTGCCTCTTTCAGGGTTTCCCTTTCAGGTAAAAAAACAATCCTAAAATGGTCCGGCTTATCCCAGTTAAAACCGGTTCCCTGTACCAAAAGAAGATGCTTTTCCCGAAGCAAATCAATCACAAATCGTTCATCATCAGTTATATTAAAGCGTTTACAGTCAATTTTGGGAAAACAATAGAGAGCGCCTTTTGGGGTTGTTACCGAAAGACCGGAAATCCGGTTTACCAGTTCTACCGCAATATCCCGCTGTTCTTTAAGCCTGCCTCCGGGAAGGAGGTATTCATTAATGCTTTGGAAACCTCCCAAAGCCGTTTGAATGCCAAATTGGGCAGGCATATTGGCGCAAAGCCTCATATTGGAAAGCATATTAAGCCCTTCAATATAACCGGCTGCACTTTTTTTGTTCCCCGAAAGGCTCATCCAGCCGGAACGGAGTCCGGGGGCACGATAAGCTTTGGAAAGGCCATCAAAACTTATAATAAAGTTATCCGGGTTAATAGAAGCCATGGGTATATGTTTCGCCCCGTCATAGGTAATACGGCTGTAAATTTCGTCGGAAAAAACAATAAGTTCATGCTCAGCGGCAATGGCGGCTATACCTTCCAGAATTTCCCTTTCATAAACCGCCCCTGTGGGGTTATTGGGATTAATAACCACTACTGCCCTGGTTCTGTCTGTTACTTTGGAACGTATGTCCGAAAGATCAGGGTTCCAGTCAGATGCTTCATCACAGCGGTAATGGACAGGTTTTCCCCCGGCCAGTGATACCACGGCGGTCCACAGGGGGTAATCCGGCATGGGAATCAGTATTTCGTCTCCGGAATTCAATAAACCCTGCATGGTTATGGTGATTAATTCACTGACCCCGTTGCCAATGTAAATATCATCTATCCCCACATCCATGATCCCTTTTGAATGGAGATCCAGCATAATGGCATTACGGGCCGAATAGAGACCCTGGGAATCACCGTAACCCTGGGCATCTTTCATATTACGGATGATATCATGAACAATACCGTCGGGGGTGTTAAAGCCAAAAGGAGCTGTATTGCCTATATTTAGCTTTATCAGGGTAAAACCTTCCGCTTCCAGTCGTTTTGCTTCCTGAAGTACCGGCCCCCGAATGTCGTAACAAACATTGTCCAGTTTGCTGGATTTATTAAACATTTTCATTGTTTTTAGTTTTATGTCCTATACAGGTAATCACCTGCTTTTCCTGTGTATGCCTGAAGGACTGTCGCATATACTTCCGTATCCATGCGCTTTAGTTCTCTATCCCAGTTATTCCGGTTAGGCAGACTCTTTTTTACCCGCTCTTTTGCTGCAGATGCTTCTTCCTTCAGATTTCCCGAACGAAGCGGGAGGAATGCCGAGAGGGTTTCGTTCAGGAAATAGGCCGACAGGCCGGCAGGAATACTTTCCCGGCCATGTTTGGCAAGCAATACAAAAGCGTCTGCCGCCCCTTCAAACCGGCGGGAAAGAAGTTGGGCAAATCCATAATACCAGCGCAGCCATTCAGCCTGACCGCCTTTTACCTTCGCTTCTCCGGAACATCGCTGTTCCAGAAATTCAATTGCACCCTGAAAATCTTTATGAAGAATACGGGCGGAACAAAAGCTAAGGGCATTTTCGTCTAAAAGGCTTTTTTTCGCTATTGCAAGTTTTTTTTCCAACCCGGTTACCGATTGAACATCTGATAATACCAGGTAACTATTTATCAATAATTTTACCAGCCGTGAGTTGTATTGACTCTTCTGAAGTACTTTATTTTCCAATTCCTGAACCAGGGCAGGCCAGTCTTCTTTTTCCAGCAGGGTATAAACCCTGTAATTAAGACCAAAGTAAATGTCGATAAAGATAAGCGCACCAATGATCAAAGGAGCCAAAAACCATCCGGAATGCCAAAACTGCAAGGAAAGATCCTTCCCAAGGATTACCAGAGGCATAATATATATCACCCCCAGAAAAAGAAGCATTAAAACATTAAAAAAAATAATTACCGATTTAAATTTCAATAGATTCTTCCCATGCCTTAACAGATAAGCCATTTTCAAAAGACCAATATCCGTTGCTTTTTTTTGACCTATGTATTATAATACTAAATTGGAGGTATCTTAGTCAATTTCAATTGACTTTTTGATATGAAAAATTTTTCTCTCAGAGACATCCCCATTGGAAGCTTTTTCAGCGAGCCGGTATATCTGGATGAACAATTTATTATAACCGCCCCGGAAGTAAATTTTTCTTCTGAACTTATTAAAGCACTGCAAAACTGGGATTTCAGAGTGTTATTGAGCGATGGAGAACCCCAAGAGGAATATTCCGGCACCGAAGAAGTAATCCATGAAGACGGCTCTGCGGAAAAATCCTTTCTGACCGACGGCAGTGAAATCCAGAATGCAGAAAAATTATACGCAGATTTTTTAAAATATGTAGAAAACCTTTTTACCCAATTAATCAGCAAAAAAGAACTCAATTTTAATCATATTTCAGAAAAGGTAAAGGAACTTTGCGATATTATAAGGGAAAACCGGCGGTATTTGCAGCGTGTTATGAAAAATGATATTTCTGAAGGCAAAAATTACCTTGCATCCCATGCATTAAAATCAACGATTATTGCTATCATCATCGGCAGCTTTATCAAACTGCCGAATCACCGTCTTATTGAACTTGGTGTGGCAGCTCTGCTCCATGAATCGGGAATGATCCAGCTTCCACCTCAGACATACATGAGCGACAGACCACTTTCCAACCAGGAAAAGAAATTAATCTTAAGTCATCCAATAATCGGTTTTAATCTTTTAAAAAATTTAAACTTTCCCCTGGTAATAAGCCTTTCGGCCCTGGAACATCACGAAAGGGAAAATGGTACAGGTTATCCGCAAAAACTAACCGGAGAAAAAATCAGCCTTTATGCCAAAATTATTGCTGTGGCCTGTTCCTACGAAGCCCTGACCACTACAAGACCCCATAAAAGCGCCAAGGATGGTTATTCGGGAATGCTTGACCTGTTAAAAAACGAAGGCAAACAGTACGACGATACAGTTATTAAGGCTCTGGTTTTCTCGTTTTCCATTTATCCAATCGGATTATATGTACTTTTATCCAACGGCAGAAAAGGCCAGGTGGTAGATATTAACCCGGAAAACCCAAAATACCCTTTTGTACAGGTATTTGGTGAATTAAACCCCGACGGAAAAAACAAAGTCCTGGAAACATCCCAGGACGGTGTACATATTAAACGGCCTCTGCAAAAAGAAGAAATTTCCTAAAAAGAATACGCTGCCGAAAGACCTGCTTCCATTCCGTATTCCCTGGTTCCCTTATTATTTTTGGCATTATTAATTACCGTTCCTCCAAAATGACCCGAAAGCGTAAGCGAAGGCAGAATTTTCCAGCTAACCCCCGATAAAATTCTGGTTGAAGTTTCTGGCGTTCCAGACGGGCTTGTTTGGGTGTTTTGCGCCTTATTCCAATCCCAATGAATGTCATGTTCCCCCTGAAGCTTAAAAGAAATATCCAGAGAAAGCAGGAGTTTTTCCGTCCTGGCGGAAACTCCGATAGCTGCCAGGAACATGTCCCGGCCTTCTTTATGACCGAACCATTTATAGCGGAGATCCTTACTGCCAAGGTCGGAAGAACGGCGCATCCAGATCATGCTTGCAAAGGGAGAAGACAGCATATACAAAAACGGTTCGGTATATACCACTTCTGCATACCAGGAAAGGATCCAATCGGAAAATGAATGGACATACTCAGCTCCCAAAAGATACCCCATGCCTGTAGGAGGCTGATCAGGAAAATTGTTTTTTTCATAGGGAGTAGAAAATTCATTCATTACAAGCTGCCCGTACAATACCCAGCCTGGAAGGAATGCCCATTCTACATCAAGGGATAAAAGGGAACCGGTTAAGTCTCCTCCATCCCATCCAAAATAATCTTCCCAGGAAAAAAAGGAATGAAAAATCATCATGGGATTCAGATAACGCAGTTCCAAAGGGGAATTTCCAACCATTACCCCTTCGCTAACACCGATGGAAAGCCGGTCAAAAAAACGCATATCAAAACGGTGCATGTAAAAATACCGGTTGGTTGTATCTTTTAGATCATTGCCATTTTGATTATATATAAAAGGGTTATTGGTATCGATCAACGATTTACCGTTTCCTTCCAGACTCATGGGCATTTGACTTATAAAGAGAGAATATTTAAAACTCTTTCCGAAAAAAGAAAGTCTGGTAAAATCATAGTAATCGGGATTGTCCGATACGGCCAGGTTTCCCGTCTTGCCCGGACCAAAGGAAACCTTGTCCCGGCCAAGCTGAAAGTTCCACCAGGAACCCCCGGCAGCGGTATAAGCACGAAGCGGCACATTTAGGTCAAAACGGGCCTCTTCCCAGGGTATATTGGTTCCCCAGGAACTGACAGGGTTATTGTAGTACCATGGATCTGCGGCAATTGCCGGTTCAAAAAAAAGTTCAATTCGGTCGGCAAAAAAGAGATGCAGCGGAAGGGAAAAAACAGCCTGGCTTGTATTGTCTTGTTTCAGCCATTGTACATCGTCATTTGAACGGTAACGTCCTTCCAAAACAGCTCTGCCATGAACGGCAAAAGCAAAGTTTTCGGTTTCAAAAGAAAGCTGCGGAAAAAGATTGTCCAGAAGATGTTCATACCGCAATCGTAACGGCTGGGAAAGCAAATCCGGATCAATATCGTCCAGAATTACCAGTACCTCATCCCTTGAAAGCGGAGGGGTCAGAGACAGAAAACTCTTTCCCTGTGAACGGACAATCGCACGAAGATCTTCCAGCAAGGGATCCCCTGCAGAAATCATCGTAAAAGGATCGGAAAAAAGCGGTGCCATACTGAAAAAAAAGAACACAATTAATAGATAATAATACTTTAACTTCAACATATTAAGTTTACTGTAACAAAACCGGAACAAAAGGTAAATAACTCAATTAAGGCTGTCCCAAAGCATCAGATTTTGGAACAAGCTGAATTACCTGCGGTATTCCTCATAGCACGCAACCATGGAATCCACAAAACGTTCCATTGTATAACTTTTGGAAATTTCTTCCGACCTTGATCCCATATTTTTTCGCATAACCGAATTGTCCAGTACTGCTATTGCCTTTTCCCACAGTTTTGAATCATCTTCCAGCGCCCAGCCGTTTTCACCGTTTATCACCATGTCTTCAATACTTTTATCCGCTGCAGCAATAACGGGAAGTCCGGCAGCCATTGCTTCTATAAAAGTAATGGGATGAACTTCGCTGTGGCTTGCACTCATAAAAAGATCAGCAGCGGCATAAATATGTTTAATTTCGTCGGGCCACTTTAAATAACCGGTAAAAAAAACCGAATTACTAATACCCTGTTCGCTGCAATACGTTTCCAAAGCCCTCCTGTCAGGACCATCTCCCACAAGAACAAGACTGGCTTTGCGGCGGCTGATAACTTCTTTAAAATTATCCAGTACTGTCTGTACGTTTTTTTCTGCTCCCAGCCTTCCCACAAAGACAATTACATCTTCGCCTGATTTTGCAAAACGTTCCTTTGTTCTTCTGCCCTCTTCTTCCAGTTCTGCTGAACGCTCATAAAAATGAGAAAGATCTATCCCGTTGGGAATTACACGGACAGGTCTCGGATGCTTAATATGCGCCAGATAATCGGCATTTTTATGCGAAGGGGTAACAATACAACGCTGCCCGCGGAGTACATGCTTAAGATACTGAGGAAGCTTTCTTTCCATTATTATATTGGCCGGAGGAGGCAGGTAATAAACATAATCGGGATAATACGTATGAAGCGTATGAATCGACGGAATGTTGAATTTTTTGCTTACCATGCGGGATGCCAATAAAAGGCTGAATTCGGAATGAGTATGAATGATATCCAGGTCAAGGTGCTTTACCATATCAACAATCTGTTTTTTTACAAACATTCCGATACGGTGCTGGGGTTCGGTAGGAAACTGAATGGAAAAGAGCCGGAATACCCCTTCCTCTTCTTCTGCTTTGGGATGTTTTACGGTAAATACATATACCTTATGCCCCCGTTGTTCCAGCCCTTTTTTTAAAGCCCGAATCACCGTTACCACTCCATTTACCTGCGGAGCATAGGTGTCGCTGAAAATACCTATATTCATACTTCGATTTTAGTATTTTGCCATACTAGAAAAAAATCATCAATCCTGATATTGTTTTTTTATGTTACATCTTGGCGTTATATTTTTAACAATTTTTCTTGCTCTAATGGTATGCATTGGTGTTTGGGGAATGAAGCGGACAAAAACTCTTGGGGATTTTTTCCTTGGTGGCCGGACTCTGGGGCCGTGGGTTTCGGCAGTCGCTTACGGAACAACGTACTTTTCCGCGGTAATTTTTATCGGTTTTGCAGGAACCCAGGGCTGGCAATTCGGCCTTAACGCACTGTGGATTGCATTGGGAAACGGGCTTATCGGCGCAGGACTGGCATGGCTTGTTCTGGCACGCCGTACGCGGCGTATGACACAAAACCTGGATACCATGACCATGCCCGAATTTCTCCAGGAACGTTACGGCGCCAAACATTTAAAGCCCCTGGCAGCATCAATAATCTTTTTCTTCCTGCTCCCCTATTCGGCATCGGTCTTTAAAGGACTTGGACACCTTTTTGAAAAAGTCTTCGGCATTCCTTATGATATTGCCCTTCTTGTTATGATCGCCTTTACCGGCATCTATCTGATTCTTGGCGGTTATTTTGCAATTGCAATAGCCGATTTTATTCAGGGAATTATTATGTTTGCCGGCGCTGCGGTTATGGTTGCGGTAATAACCGGAAAGGGCGGCGGTCTTTTTGCAATGATAGGACAGGCGGCAGAAGCCTATCAACTCCACATTCCGCCTGACAAACAGCCCACTGTTTTAACCATAGCAAGCCTTGTATTTATGACCAGCTTCGGCACATGGGGATTACCCCAGATGACTCAGAAATTTTACGCAATCAAGAATGAACAGGTTATTCCCAAGGCGGCTATTGTTACTACAGTTTTTGCTTTAATGATTGGTTTTGCAGCATATTCTACCGGGGCTTTTTCCCATGTATTTTTTAACCTGGATACCATTCCCAGGAACACCGCCGGAGCAATTGCCTACGATCTAATTGTCCCTACCCTGCTGACACAGCATTTGCCGGAACTGCTTTTGGCGATAATACTCGTCCTCGTACTTTCCGCTTCCATGTCAACGTTGTCATCGCTGGTACTGGTTTCTTCGTCTTCGGTGGCAATAGATCTCTACCCTGCACGGGTAGACACCAAAACAGGAAAGGATCGTTCCGTTGCCATGATGCGTTTTCTTTCGGCAGTCTTTATTGTAATTTCGTATTTTATTTCCCGGTTTCAGATCACCATTATTGTTTATCTGATGTCCCTTTCCTGGGGAGTAGTATCCGGCGCTTTTGCCGCGCCGTATATATTGGGACTTTATTCCAGACGGGTAACCAAGGCCGGGGCCTATACCGGGCTTGTTACCGGAGTGGCAACAATGATCATCCTGTTCTTTGTTCTGGGTTCGTCGAGGTCTCCTCTGGCCGCATCCATTTCCATACTGCTGCCTTTTGTTGCGGTGATTATTGTTTCTGCTTTTACAACGCCTCCCGACAAGGCGTTGCTGGACAAAGCCTTTGAGTGAATTATATACCTTGCTGGGAGATGAAGCGGCAGCTCTGGGAGCTATACATGCCGGCTTAAGCGCAGCCTACGGATACCCCGGTACGCCTTCAACCGAGATAATGGAATTTCTCCAAATTAAGGCTGAGGAAAATAATTCTTTTACGGCAAAGTGGTGTACAAACGAAAAAACTGCATTGGAAGCGGCTATGGGAACTTCCTTTGCAGGCAAAAGGGCACTTGTAACGATGAAGCATGTAGGGCTAAACGTTGCATCGGATCCTTTTGTAAACAGCGCCCTTCTGGGAATTAAAGGCGGGCTTGTAATTGCCGTTGCCGACGATCCGGGAATGCACAGTTCCCAGGGTGAACAGGATTCCCGTTTTTATGCATTCTTTGCCCTTGTTCCATGCCTTGAACCGCGAAGCCAACAGGAAGCCTACGACCTCTGCAGGGAAGCTTTTGATTTATCGGAACAATTTCATCTGCCGGTAATGCTTCGTCTTGTAACCCGTCTTTCCCATGCCCGTTCCGCTGTTTGTACAAAACCAAAACGAGAGCAAAACCCATGTTCAAAAGCAGAAGATAAAACACAGTGGATGCTATTACCGGCCTATGCCCGGAAGAACTACATATCGCTTATTAATAAGTATGATGAGTTAAAACATTGGTCTGTAAATCATCCGCTTAACAAACTGGAAATCGAAGACCGGGACAATACTTTTACTGTAATCACTTCCGGTATGGGAGGGAATTACTACGAAGAAAATCTAACCGATATAATTGCTAAACACGGTAAAGCTCTTTCCCGTCTCCATATTGCCGCCTATCCGCTGCCCGAAGACTCCATACAAAAATTGTGTGAAAAAGCAAATGAAGTGCTGGTAATCGAAGAAGGCCAACCTCTTATAGAAGAAAAACTTCGGGGTGTGTTACCCAAGTCTATTAAAATCAGAGGACGTTTGGGCGGCAGTAAAGAACCTTGTTTACCGCGAACAGGCGAATTGGATCCGGACAATGTAAGATTTGCCCTGGGTCTTAACCCCCGTTCTTCGGTACTGGACATCCTGCCTGCCGGTAATATTGCAGTTCAATTTGCCGAGGGGAAAGTTGGCCGTCCGCCGCAGTTGTGTCAGGGATGCCCCCATGCAGACAGCTACGAGACCCTAAATAAGGTTGTGTCCCAACTGGACAATAGTCCCGGGCATCCAAAAATAAGCATTACCTCTGATATAGGCTGTTATTCCCTGGGCGCCGGGCCGCCCTATTCCGCCATTGAATCAATTGTCTGTATGGGCGCCAGCGTAGGAATGGCCCGGGGAGCGGCCGATGCCGGGATTCCTTATGCATTTGCCGTTATTGGCGATTCTACATTTATTCATTCCGGTATTACAGCGCTTATTGATGCGGTTGAAGCAAATACCCCTATGACGCTTATCATTCTGGATAATTCCACCGTTGCCATGACAGGATGCCAGATAACTGCATTTCCTTCGGCCAAACTAAAAAACCTGATTCTGGGAACAGGGCTTGATCCCGCCCATTATCTGGAACTGGAAGCAAAAAAACAACTTGTCGAAGAAAATGCAGTAAAATTGCAAAAAGAAGCGGAATACTCCGGGCTTTCGGTAGTTGTATTTAAACGGGAATGCCTGGAAGTGGCCAGGAAACGGCGAAAACCGGAGATACAACATTGAAATGTGATTGTCTGATTGTTGGCGTAGGCGGACAGGGAGTACTTTCCGTTGCTGCCGTTATAGCCCGTTCTGCGACCAAAATCGGTTGTTCCGTGCGGCAAAGTGAAGTCCACGGCATGGCTCAACGGGGAGGCGCTGTCCTGGCTCATTTACGCATTGCCGGACAGGGAGAAACTATTTACGGAGACCTTGTTCCCAGAGGCAGCGCAGACCTGATTATTGCCATGGAACCCCTGGAAAGCCTCCGCTACCTTGCATGGCTTTCACCGGGAGGAATGGTAGTTAGTTCTGCGGATAACCTGATTAACATCCCGAATTATCCGGAAAAAGCAACAATAGAACAGGCAGTAAAAAGCCTTCCAAAATCATCGTTGATCAATGCCGAAGAGCTGGCCAGGGAAGCGGGTATGGTAAAAACGGTGAACATGGTAATGGTAGGCGCAGCTAGTTCCTTTCTGCCGATTCCGTCAGATGTCCTGGAAAGCACCATTGCAGAAATGTTTGCTGAAAAAGATCCAAAATTTGCAGAATTAAACAAAAAGGCTTTTTCATTGGGCTATGCTGTGAATTCTTCTCTTGACAATAACCCGTAAAAACATTTATGCTATGATTTGTGGAAAAAACCGCAATTATTGTAACCGATGAAGCAGAACGTACCCGTAAAATGGCCGAAGCCATTGCTGCAGAATTAACGGATTATAAAGTAATTTCCGTTGTTGCCAAAGATTTTGCGGGAACAGATCTATTGCCTGTAGCCCTTTGTTTTTTCGGAGCAGAAAATCCTGATCATGCTTCGTTTTCATATTTAAATAAAATGCTGCAGCATATTAATCTGGTTGACAGATCCTGCGGTATTTTTTCCGGTTCAGAAAAAGCCGCCCAATACCTCTGCGGCATGGTTCATGATTCGGAACTGACCCTTCGTGCCGAACCATTTTTGGGAGAGGGTGATATAAAAACCTGGGTAAAGAAAGTTATCGGTCAATAAAACCATAAAACAGAGGTTGCTTCGATGGCATTCAATCTTGATGCTTATATCCGGAAAGTACCTGATTTTCCCAAAAAAGGCATACTCTTTTATGATATCACCAGCATTTTAACTGCACCGGAAGCCTTTTGTTTCTGCATAGAAGCCATGGTTGATTTGTACAGCAAAAAGAACATTGACGCCGTTGCAGCAATAGAAGCCAGGGGTTTTGTTTTTGCCGCCCCTTTTGCGGCCCGCATGGGAATACCCCTGCTTCTGATAAGAAAAAAAGGCAAGCTGCCGGGCATTACATTATCCAAAAAATACGACCTGGAATATGCACAGGCGGAAATTGAAATTCACCGCGAAGATGTTCCTGAAGGGAAAAAAATCCTTCTTCTTGACGATCTTATTGCAACCGGCGGAACCCTTAATGCATCCCGGGAACTCCTTAAAGCAGGCGGAGCAGAAGTAACAGAAATCTTTGGTGTAGTGGGGCTTCCGTTTCTTAACTACGATAAAATTCTTGCCCCTACCCCCGTTACCACATTGATTCAATACCACGGTGAATGAACAAAAAATTCCAGCAAAAGCTCAATAACAGTTACAGAAAATTATAGCCCCTAGGAGAATCGAACTCCTCTTTTAAGATTGAGAATCTCATGTCCTAACCGATAGACGAAGGGGCCGAATAACGGTTGGATTACTATATAAAAACCTGGTTAGAGAGTCAAGAGCGCATTCTTCATTGTTGAGTGTTGTTTTCCTGCAGTGACCAGATCCGTCCGTTTTTTGCATAAACGCCGGCGCCCCTTCCTGTGCCTATATAATAATTTACAAAAGAAGGTTCAAATCCCTGACTGGCAAAAAGGTTCCGGTTTGCTCCCACCTTGATCAAGGAAAGAGGATTCCCGGCAAAGGCATCCTTGCCGATATTGGTAATTTTTCCCGGTATTGTAATTGAGGAAAGTTTATTGTTTATAAAGGCCCTTGGTCCAATAGACGAAAGATGTTCGGAAAGAACAAGTGTACTGAGCTGGTTGTCGGCAAATGATTCATACCCAATAGAAACGCAGCCGGAAATATCGATTGATTGAAGATGATTTTCTGCAAAAGCCATCGGTTCTATGGTAACAACCGTACCGGGAATAACAACGGATAAAAGTTCTTTACGAAAAAAAGCCTTGGTACCAATAATTGTTACAGGAAGTCCGCCAATGGTTTCCGGAATTACTACATTCTTATCCGCCCCGTTATAAGCGATAATGGTAATACCCCCAAAACGGTTTTGAAGTAATTCAAAATCTGTTACATCTGCTGTTTCAGCCGGATGTACTGTCTCTGAAGCCGCTGTGCCATCCGGTAATTCAGTTGATGGCGAGGAAGCTTGTGGAAATAAATACGCACAAAGAAAAAAAAGAGCTGGAAAAAACAATTTCCATTTATTCATTCTTTCTCCCGGAGAAAATTACAATGTATTTGGCGAATCAAGCAGTGCGGGAAGTCTCATAGACATTTCTATAAAACCCATACGCCGCTTCTTTACCGAAATATCCATTAAGGCTATACCGGCATCTTTTTCAATATGCAATGCCTTGATGGAAATCGGATCCTGTTCCGAAAGTCCTGCTTCGTCGGCAATGGAACCGCGAATTATTTTTTTTATCATAAATGTTGAAACAAAACCTGTTTGCCCTGTAGGACCAAGAATCATTCCAAAAAGCGGAGCAGCCATTCTTTCCTTGGTATCTTTTGCAGCCGCATCGGCCAGCGGCATTTCCGGCCGGGCGGCCGTCATGATAATTCTTTTTTCCTTAACATTGGTCTCTGTATTTGATAATTCCAGCACAACCAGTTCACCGGGCCTGTTGGAAAAAAACCTGTCCTGTAATGCGGGAATAAGAGAACCCTGAGCCGCCGTGATTTTTTCTCCGTTGATCGATTCTATAACAGCTCCTTCCCTGAACTGCTGTTCCCATGCGGGGGTAAAAGGCGCAACATAAAGTACCTCCGCCCGTTGCGAAGAAGAGGATCCTGTCTCGGCAATAGAAAGACCCAGCCACGGCCGCTCGGCTCTGCCTCCCTTAATCATCGCCGGAAGAGCAGCGGCAAGACGTTCGGCAGGGACGGCAAAATTAAGTCCCTGTAACCGTTCTATTCCGGCATAAACAATTCCTACAAGCCGCCCATCCCTGTCTATTACAGGGCCGCCGGAATTGCCGCCATTTACCGCAGCATCTATCTGGATTACATCTCCCAAAGGAAGAAAGCGGCGTCCCAGTGCCGAAACAATCCCCTGGGTTACGGTTTTTTCAAGTCCGACAGGAGAGCCAATAGCAAATACAGTATCTCCAATCTGCGGTATTACTCTGTCTACTACAGGAAATACATACTCAGGTTTTATGTCCGCTTTAATCAGCGCAAGGTCCATTGCTTTATCCCAGCCTATTACCCTTGCCCTGATTCGGGGACTGGAAGAATCTCCCATACGGATATATATACGCGAGTAACCTTTATATGCAGGATCAACATCGCTTGCGATTACATGGTAATTGGTAATTAAGAGACCCGATGAATCAACAAAAAAAGCCGAACCGATAAGTCTATCGGGATAGGTCATTCCCCCTTCGGTTCTCATTCCACGATCCACCAAAACGGTAGCAACGCCTTTTACCATATCACTGACGGTGTCCTTGCCCTCGGCATATTCACGCAAATGCCGGGGTATGGCAGTTGTTCCCCTTTTTTGATCAATGGCGACAAGGAAAAAAGCAGCAGTGCGTCGTTGTTTTTCTTCAACTGCCCGCTCAAGGAAAGGCAGCAAATCCTCCGTTGAAAGACTTTCAATTTCATGGGAACGCACGGCTGAAAGAAACGCCTTAAGATTGTTTTTCGCTTCCAGTGCCGCTTTTGCTTCTGCCAGAATTACACCCGGTTCCATGCCTGTACCTTCTACCGCAAAACCCAAAGCAGCAAGTGAACGGGCCATGGATGCCGCATCTTCCCAGCGTTTTTCACTAAAAGCAAGAACCTGAGCCGCCTTAAGGTTTTCCACTGCCTGGCTTTCCAGTGTATTAAGCAATTCCGACGTTTCCTGAGTAAATCCTGGTGCATGCCGGCTTTCCTCGCCATAGATAGAACGATAAGCGTAAATTTGATGAATAGCCTTAACAGGATTATCAATAACTGATTTTTCTATATCTTCCAGACGGTATTCGGAAGTTGATTTAACCGGCTGGAGTCTGTCTTCCTGTGTTTTACAGGAAACCAGCAAAACAAGCGCCAGTAACAGAACTAGAAAGATTATTCTGTATTTACAATATTTCAAAATCTTTATACTCATCTTTGTTCTGTTTCTCTTATACCATCACGGTAATTCCATGATTTTTTTATGCTTCCGTCGTTTTGCAAGGTTTCCGTATATTCATAGATTCCGTCCCCGTCCCAATCGCTTTCTGTCGAAAGTACCCTGTACGGTACATCTGGATCATAACGGCGAATTGTTTCCATTCTTCCGTCCATATCAAGATCAAGGTATTGAATAAACGGACGACCTAAACGAAATTCTGTTTCCGATACTTTTTTACCATTTGCTGTTACCGTAGATTTTACCGGAATTCCGCCGGACAGCTCAACCCTTTCTGTTTCCCCGGGAAAATCCGTACTGGGTTGTTCAAGAATTATTGCAAAAGAAAGCAGGCTCCGTTCCGTTATAGCTCCGGAGAAATCATCCAACTCCGGATAATCCGGCCCGCCCAATACCAGCGGAGCAAAACGAAGCGGGGTATAATAATAATCCAGAGGACGGGGGATATAACGTTTCGTACCCAGGTCAGCATTAAGCACCGCCGGGTACCGATCCCAGCGAATCAAGACGCCGGTATTCTGCGTGGTATTTGACGTAAAAACCAGACCGCCGTCCGAGCCAAGCAGTATACTGGCGAGCGCAGGCAACCCTTGCGCAAAACTGACATTCAAATCCGCAACCCCATCCTGATTGCTGTCGTAGTGATATTCAACAACCATACCGTTTTGATAGATTACCCATACTTCGATAATACCGTCGTAATCTCTGTCTTCTGTTATAACACCGGAAAACCGCAAAAGGTTTCGCCGGAGCAGTTCACGTTCGCTTTCGCTGCGAATTAGTCTGTTTATTGCAATGATCAGCTCTTTATCCAATATCGATACTGTTCCGGCGGTTGGCACTAAAACAGGGTGGTTGCCCGTTGTCCGCTTTGCTTCTCCCCGCCAGGCAAAGAGTTCCTCTACGGCCTGAGTTCCGCTTACAAGGCCCAGGTTTAATGCCGGTACAAGGGAAGCAGGATGAGGGTTTCCCACGGCACGGTAAGCGGCAACATACCTGCGGGCAAGTTCCCGGTCGTAAATAAAATGCGCTGCCATATAGGCCAACTCAGGATCAGAATTAATAAGGATTGGAAGCCGCCGAAGCGCCAGATCGATTAATGGGCGCAGGCTTTCTATAGAATCGCTCCGGGAAGCGTAATCAAACAAAACACGAACCGGAGCGGTTTCCCGGGGAAAACGATCCATAATAACGGTCAGGGTTTGCAGAAACTCAGTTTCTCCAATGTAGGATTGTGCAATTCCCCGTAGCGCAAGAAGCCGTAAAAATTGCGTTTCATATTTTTCAGGATCGCAATACCGCAGAGCATTAAGCGCTTCTTCAAAAAGCCTGAGCCCGGTAAGAGCTTTTACTTCCAGAAACCGCGCTGCTTCGGGGGTATATTGTTCCCAACGGTTTGTCGCTACAGCAAGGCGGCATTTTTCTACAACCGAAAGACGGGAATAACCCGCACCAGCCTGTAACAGCGCCGTAAAATAAGCAAGATCGGAAGAAACGTCGGTATAATCGGCCCCCCTTTCCAGGGCAATCAAGGCGCTGTCGGTTTTTCCGGCGGCGTGTTCTTGCTGCGCCCATTCCAGGTATCGTCGTGCAATGGCAGCATCGCCCGTATCGGAAAAAAGCCGTCCTTCCGCCGGAACCGGCGGCTGTATTGGCTGGGCAAAAAGTGAAAGCGAGACAAACAATAGGCACAAAACCAACATCGAAGACCGCATTACAATAAGTATACTACGATCATGGAAAAAAGCCCATCACCAATTACTCGAATAATTATTTCCCAACACCCGCTAAACACATCAATGCTCCCATATCGGTGAGGGAATGAACGCCCATTCAGGCCGGTAGGGTAGACCGCTTCTGCGGTCAATCAGAAAGTGGCTGCCGATTACGCATGTTTTGACATGGCTGCCGTCGTAGCACGCCAAATGGCCTTCATGGTCAACCATCCCCTCACCGACGTGGCAACATTAGTTTCGATGCATTTAGCGGCCATCGCCAATTACCTCAAATAATGCCTGTAAAGGGATGGTCTTGATTTATTTTAAGTTAGTGACTTATGCGGAAGTTTCCGCCTTTTCCTTTTGCGGCAATTCCAATAACGTTCGCACTTCTTCATCGGCAAGCGTCTCACGGGCAAGGAGGGCATCGGCAAGTTTTTCCAATCCGTTTTTTTGGCTTTCCAGAATGTCCTGGGCTGTATTAACTGCAGTAGTCAGAATCTTTTTTACCGCAGAGTCAATGCGCTTGGCGGTTTCTTCCGAATAATCTTTATGCCGGGCAATTTCCTTGCCAAGGAAAATCGGCTCATCTTCCTGACCGTAGGTAACAGGGCCAAGTTCTTCGGCCATTCCCCATTCGCAGACCATACGCCGGGCCATGTCGGTTGCCTGTTCAAGATCCTGTTTGGTGCCGGTGGTTGTTTCGTCGTAAAAGATTTTTTCCGCCGCCCAGCCGCCATAACAGATTACAATACGGTCTTCGATCCAGCCCCGGGTGCGGCTGTAACTGTCTTCTTCGGGCAGCGACATGGCCATACCCAACGCCCTGCCGTGCGGAACTATCGTAACTTTGTGCAGGGGATCCGCGTTTTTCAGAAAATAATGAAGCAGTGCATGACCGGCTTCGTGAATAGCCGTCATACGCCGTTCCCTGTCGCTTACAACAAGGGTCTTTCGCGCCACTCCCATAAGTACCTTGTCGCGTGCTTCTTCCAGGTCGATCATTTCCACAGCAGCTTTGTCTCTCCGTGCGGCAAATAGCGCAGCTTCGTTAATAAGGTTTGCAATTTCAGCGCCGCTCATTCCCGGAGTAGCGCGCGCAACTTTTGAAAGATCTATTTCGGTTGCCAAAGGAATTTTTGCGGCATGGATTTTGAGTATCGCTTCGCGTTCCTTTATATCGGGCATGGCAACCACCACCTGGCGATCAAAACGGCCGGGACGAAGCAACGCAGGATCCAATACATCCGGCCTGTTTGTAGCCGCCAGGATGATAACACCATCTTTGGAATCAAAGCCGTCCATTTCCACAAGAAGCTGATTTAACGTCTGTTCCCGCTCGTCGTGACCGCCTCCATAACCGGCGCCCCTGGTACGTCCTACGGCATCCAATTCATCAATAAAAATTATACAGGGAGCGCTGCGTCTGCCCTGTTCAAAAAGATCCCTGACACGGCTTGCACCAACACCGACAAACATTTCGACAAAATCGGAACCGGACATATGGAAAAAGTTTACACCGGCCTCCCCCGCCACCGCTTTTGCCATAAGCGTCTTTCCGGTACCGGGCATTCCTACAAGCAGCACTCCTTTTGGAATACGTGCGCCCATCTTGGTAAACTTCTGCGGGTCTTTTAAAAAGGAAACCACTTCCTGGAGTTCATACTTTGCATCAATCTGTCCCGCTACATCGGCAAAGGTAATTTTTTTCCCTTCGTTATGATAACGCTTCGCCTTGCTTTTTCCGAACTGAAAAGTACGTGAACCTGCGCCCTGCATATTCCTCATCATTATAAAAAAAAGGCCAAGAATTAATATAAAGGGAACAATGTCCAGCATTATCTTCCAGAACCCGGTACTCGCCGTTGCTCCGACAACTTTTATACCCCTCTGCATAAGAGACGGAATAAGTGATGGATCGGCATAGGGTATGAGGGTTTTAAAACGTACCTGTTCGCCGTTGTGAGCTCTCCGAACACCGTCGATTACATTATTATCAAAGATTTTAACTTCGAGGATTTCATTCTGTTCCATGTGCTGGATAAATTCGGAATATGCCATTTCCTGCACATTGGCCGGTTCGTTCCGGAAAAAATATGCGGCAAAGAGCCCTGCCATAGCCAGGAAAAAAAACAAAGCAAAATGATTGGGCCTACCGCCGGGAAGCAGGGGTTTTAAGGGTTTATTCGGTTTATCATCATGATCCATTTGTGAAGGATCCTCCATTAAATAGTATTGAAAAACGTATGTTTCCGTTTTTCGGAGTCTGCTCTCGTTTCCAAACAAGTTTGCCGTTTCGTGCTTCTGCCGCCCTGCCATTCCGGTCTTCAGCCAGAATCTTGCCTTCTCCGGCTGAACGAAACACCAGCGGGAAGCCGGCATAAAAAACTGATTCATTTGAATCAGTTTGCTGTTCACCGGCGATAACAGTTATATCATTCAGCTTATAAGCTCCTGTTCTTTTAATCAACACCGAAAAACCACGCTCAACAGTCTGCCGTGTTGTTTTTCTTGCCGTTATCCAGCCGTTTTTGTTTTCCAATCGTGTTTGACCCAGATCGACCGCAGTTTCTATGCCTTGGGCAAAAGAACGCAGTGTATCCCTGCGGGGATTTTTTCTATCATTATCATTTTTCGTAAGTATGTCCAAAGCCAGGAACAACGCTTCTTCGCGGATAATTGCCGGTTCAGCAAAAAATTGATCGGCTGAAAGCTGTAAACCCGTTTCCGCAGCTTGATTATCCCAGGCAAGTCGTTTTTCCGCTTCTTCCAACAGAAAAGACGCTGTCATGGCCTGGGTTTCTCCCAGACGCAAAACAGGATAGCGCCAATACGGAAACTGTTGATCCAGCAGAGGAATAAGAACATGGCGTATTCTGTTACGGAAAAAATGTTGATCATTATTGGTTTCATCGCTGCAATAGCCAAGGTTCCGTACTTTTAAATAAGCAAGAACTTCGGCACGAGAAATCGGCAAAAGAGGCCGTACAATGGGAATGGCATTTTCTGCCGTTGCAATAAGGCTTGAAAGAGCGCCAAGTCCAGCCGGACCGGAACCCCGAAGAAATGACATAAGTATTGTTTCCAGTCTGTCATCTGAGGTATGGGCAGTAACAATGGCATCGGCGCCAACACGCAACGCTTCTTCTTCAAGTGCTTTATACCGATAGTATCTTGCCGCACCTTCTATGCCCGTGCCATATTGCCGGGCATAGGAATTTACCGTGCCAGGAGGAATTTTTGTAACAGTTATTGGAATATCCAGTGTTTTACAAAGTGTAACTGCGGCTTCTTTATCGGCAGTACAGGCATTAGACGGCCTGATTCCATGGTTTACATGAAGGGCATGGAGTTTTAAATTCGCTGACAGTGTATCCGCAGCATTTTCCACGACGGCAGCCAAAGCCGCTGCCATGGCAGTAGAATCAGCACCCCCGGAAAGGGCAAGCAAGATTATGCGCCTTCCCGGGTTTTTAATTGAGAATGAGTTTAAGCTATTGCTTAAGCCATTAAAGACAGTATCTTCAAAGGATTCGGAAAAACTGGGGATTTTCCGGCGCAAATCCTTATCATTTTTCCTTTTCAGGTTTCTTGTCTGCAGCGGCGGCAGTACCGGCAGCAGGAGCACCGGTGCCTTCAGCTGTTTCTGCAGCGGCATCTTCAGCAGAGGCAGCCGCTTCAGCTTTGGCAAATTTTACCAAAGCCACTACCTGATCGGGGTTTGAAATCAGTTTTACCCCATCACCCAGAACCAAATCCCGTACATGAATCGCCTGGTTTGCCTTTAGGGCCGAAACATCCACTTCAAGCCGTTCCGGTAAATCTTTGGGCAGGCATTCTACTTCAACATCGCGAAGCGGAGTTTCCAGAATTCCCCCTTCACGAACGCCAATGGGATTTCCCTGAATACGGAGAGATACCCTGGCCCTGAGGAGCGCATTTCCTTCGATTTCATAAAAATCAACATGCAGTATAGTCCCGTCGGTAATATTCCGTTGAGTAGCTTTAACAAAAGCTTCATGAACATTACCGTTTACATCCACTTTAACAATGGTACTTTCAGATATACCTTTAACACTATTCATGAAATCAAGGGCATCCAGATCTATAGCTATCGACGATCCTTTGCGGCCGTAGAGTACCGCCGGAATACGGCCTGATTTCCTGAGTTTTCTCGCCTCTGCAGAACCTTTATTTGCCCTGTCCCGGGCCGAAAATACAACCTTACTCATAATAATTCCTACCTAAAAAATTTGGGCTTTATTATTTACCCTATTACTGGGACTCCAAGGTTCCCCTGTTACTGGGACGACAGGATTCGAACCTGTGAATACCGGCTCCAAAAACCGGGGGCTTACCGCTTGCCGACGTCCCAAAGGACTTATTCAAAAAATAACACAAATGGAAGGCTTAGACAATACCTGGTGATTCATACTATACTAAATCATGCGTTTTTCCCTAAAATTTGCGGCTCTTACGGTTTTTATTGCTTTTACTATAGCAAATTCCTGTAAAGAACCAACGGTACCGGCAGAAAAACCGGTGCACACGCCAGAAAAAACCACAAGCAGCTATATTACTATTGTTGCTGCCGGGGATAATCTAATCCACGACATCATTTATAACAGGGCAAGAATAAGCGGCGGCGAAGAACGTTTTGATTTTAGCGCCAATTATGCGCAGATTGAATCGATTATTAAAAAAGCGGACATTGCCTTTGTTAATCAGGAAACTGTATTGGGCGGAAGGCAATTCGGGCATTCAGGGTATCCGGTTTTTAACACCCCTCAGGACGCGGGATCAGCCCTAATAAACGCCGGTTTTAATGTGATAAACCATGCGTCCAATCATGTACTGGATAAAGGCGAAAAAGCAGCCTTTGCTACGATGGATTTCTGGGATTCTTTAGGGGTTCGTTATCTGGGTATCTTCCGAAGCGAAGAAAAACGTAATAATGAGCATCAAATTATCGAAAAAAACGGCATAAAGGTCGGGTTTCTCTCTTATACGTATGGTTTAAACGGTTTCCCCATTCCTTCTGATAAGCCCTGGATGGTTGGGCTTATCGACAAGGATATAATGGCCAAAGAAATCGACCGATTAAGGCCTTATTGCGATCTTTTGGTGGTTTCGATGCACTGGGGTAATGAGTTTCGTCATACGATTAGTGATTCACAAAAGGATCTGTCCAAGTTTATGGCCCTCCACAAGGTTGATGTTATAATAGGCCATCATCCTCATGTAACATGTCCTATAGAAGTAATTCCCAGACCCGATGGTGGAAATCTTTTTGTTTACTATTCATTGGGTGATCTTATGTCGCATACCCAATCGGACTTTACACCGGACACAATAACCGGCGGGCTGGCGTTTATTAAGGTAAAGAAAACCCAGGTAAACGATGTATCATCCTGTACCGTGGAAACAGCATTGGTCATTCCGACAGTATGCCACTACAACTACGACCGCGGGACACCATTTGTCGTTTACCCGCTGTGGGATTATACCGATGAACTTGCATCAAAGCACTATAAAAGAAACATGACGGTCGATTACCTTAAAAACGTTGCCCGACAGGTTTTCGGCATCCGGGTGCTTGAGAAAGAACAGTATGAACGGCAGATTGCATTACCGTAATGATTGCTAATAAACCTCCCGCTTGGTTATTTCAGGGCTTACCAGTACTTTTACCAGTTTTTTGTTTTCCTGCAGTTCCTTCAGCGTAATCTCTGTTTCTTCCAGGGGTACAACCATGGAAATAAGCGAGGTGGGATCGATGCGCTTGAATTGGAGCAGGTTAATGGCTTGCTGCCAGTTGTTGCCTATGCCGGCGCAGCTGCCGGTTATCCTTTTTTCCTGCAGGACAAATTCCACCGGGCGAAGTGAAGCGTAATCGTCGTCGCTGCAAATGCCGAACGCTTCCATTTTGCCGCCGCGGCGAACCATTTGGAAGGCCATTTCGTATGTTTTGGCGGTTCCTACCGCTTCGAGCACAAAATCAGCTCCTTCGCCGCCGGTAAGCCTTTTAACTTCCGCCACGACATCCTTCTCCGCCGCATTGATCACAAAATCCGCTGCCATTTTTTTTGCCATCTCCAGGCGGTCATTGTTGGTATCCACCACGATAACCGGTGTTGCTCCCCTGAGTTTGGCCAGGGCGGCGTGGATAATTCCCAGACCGGCTCCGATAACAACAAAACTGGAACCTATAGTAATACCCATTTTTTCACTGGCGTTAAGGCAACAGGTGATAGGTTCGATAAAAGCCGCCTGATGGTCGGTAACATCAGCCGGCACTTTGTAGATATTCTGCCAGGGAACTTTGATATATTCGGAATAACCGCCTGAAGTTTCGGCAGTATGAATACCAATTTGACGGAAGTTGCCGCACAACAACGGTTCGCCATGACGGCAATTATAACAAGTGCCGCAGGGCAGACAAATGTCCACGCTGACCCGGCCCCCGACGGCAATGCTGTCCGGAACTGTATCACCTTTTTCGACGACTACGCCGTAGAATTCGTGTCCGATAACAAGGGGCAGCAGGGCGGCTTCATCGGCGTATTTGCCGGTATAAGCGCCCCAGTCAGAACCGCAAATACCGCAGTACTTTATCTTGATCAGAACCTCGCCGCCGGAAATCTGCGGTACCGGAACTTCTTTAAGAACCATGCTGTATGGTTTTTCCAAAACCATGGCGCGCATTGTTTTCATTTTTAGTAAACCTCCTGATAAATTAGTATCCGCCGGCGGCCTCTTCGTCGCCGGAATTGAGATCAATGTCCTTAACCGCTATAGACCCGCCGGGAAGTTTTTTTGCCTCCTCGATAATTTTTATCGCCGAAGGCAGTCCAATGCCAAAGCGGTCTGCTCCACGTTTGTACATTTTAAGCAGGGTGTTCAGACTGCGTACACCACCGGCTATTTTAACTTTGTAGTCCGGTCCCACACATTCACGCATTAATTCCACATGATGCAGGGTTGTAGGAGCCTCGGAGAACCCCGTACCGGATTTGACATAATCCGCCCCGGAAGCCTGCACTATTTTACAGGCTTCTCTGATCTGATCGTCGTTAAGAAGCATGGCTTCTATAATCACCTTGAGGGAACTTCCGGAAGTTGCTTTCCGCACTGCAACTAAATCGTCCTCCGCTTGTTTATACCGTTTGGAAATAAGCCAGCCTACGTTCATTACCATATCGACTTCTACGGGATTCATGGACATAAAGTACACAGCCTGTTCCACCTTGGTTCGGGTCGCTTCCTGGCCGGAAGGAAATGCCAGGGAAGCGCCAAAAGCGGTATGTGTTTCTTCCTTCAGACGGCGGCTCATTTCCTCGTAATAAGCCGGCCAGGCAAAAGCGCAGCCGAACTCGTACTTTTTACAGGATTCAATAAGAGCGTCCAGGTCTTCGTAAGACGTGTTCAGTTTAAGTATGCTGGGGTCCATCATATAGGCAATGTCTTTAACGGTAAGGACATCTTTCCGGTATTCTTTCATTGGCGCTCCTTCCTGCCTTTCAGAAACACTCCAAAAGCCTGGTATTTTCTATGAATGCAATTCTTCCAGCTTGCCAAACTTTTTGCGGGCTTCCTGGAAAAGATCGGTGTATATCTTGTTGTACAGTACGCAGCCCACCGGCATTTGCCGGATCATCAGTTCTTCGCAGTTCATACATTGTGTACAATACTTTACGTCATCTTCCCTGCCTTCTCTCAATTTGAGCGGCGTAAGGGGATCCGAAAAAGACTGCCGGCCCAGACCAATCATATCCATCATGCCATCGTCAATGCACCGGGCACCCATGGCAAACATGGAAGATTTTTCCGGTTCAATGGACAGCAGTTTGTTTTTATTTCCCCGGAAAGACGAAAAGTGGGAACCAATTACTACTGTTTCGGGCTTGACTACTTTTTTGATTTCGTTGGCAAAATAAAAATGCATATATGAAAGATAAGGTTCGTCGCCGATAGCTTCCATGTAGGCCATGCTGCAATGCACATTTCCCAGGGATTCCACAAAGTAGGAAGCTCCCCGTTCTTCCAGACCTTTAACAAGATCCAGAGATTCACTGATGTCCATAAGCGGCGAATCAGGGCCTGCGCTGCCGGTACCGCCGGGAAATCCTTCCCATACAGAAAGTTTTGAACCAATTATAAAATTTGTGTCGTTTACTGCTTTTTGAATTCTTTCCATAAGATCGTATGCAAAACGGGATCTGTTTTCCCAACTGCCTCCGTATTTCCATTTCCGGTCGTTGTATGGCCGGAGAATCTGGGAACCCAAATAGCCGTGACAGAATTTCAGATCAATACCGTCCGCCCCGGCATTGGCGGCAATTTTGGAGGAAAGTGCAAACTGATCAATTATTTTGTCAACTTCTTCTTCGGTAAGCAGATCCCCTCCGCCCATACCGTACAGAGGCTTTACCGTAACCTTACGTGAAAAATCCGAGTCGCTTATTTCTCCGGAATGGGTAAGCTGAAAAACAATAATGGTTTTGGGATTTATCTCTTTTAACCGTTTGATAAAAGCGGTCAACGCTTTTTCGTTCCGGGGCATGATCTCAAGCTGAGTCTTTCGCGCCCGGCTTTCGTTGGTTACCGTAATAGCTTCCAGATCCACAAGACCGAATTCACCTTTGTAGAGGTTTTCATACCGCAAACAGGTTTTATCGGTGGGGTTTCCTTCATCATCAGAATCCACACATTCCATGGGCTGTGCAAAAAACCGGTTTTGACAGGTATAGGATCCTATTTTAATCGGAGCCAAAAGTGTTTTTTTATAATCCATTTGTTACCTCCTTTTTCATTTGGTAAAGAGCTTGTCGGTTCTTCCTTCATAGGGCGCTTCTATCATCAATGGTTTAAGGAAATCTATCGTTTTCTTTACCCCATCCATACGGCTCATCAGGACATCTTCATGTTCATAATTGAAAACATAATCATATCCGGTCAGGTACAGCTCTGAAATTAGTTTCTTCCAATCCACGCTGCCCCAGCCGGGAATACGAAACCGGAAAGAACGATCAAGTCTGGCCCATCCGTCCTGCATGTACATATTGTATCCGCCTTTCATCATATTGTGTTCCACAATTTCACAGTCTTTGGCGTGGACTACAGCTATACGCCCTTTAAGGCAGTCGATAAAGGTTTGAAGGTTAATTCCGGCAAAAAGGATGTTTGCCGGATCAAGGTTAATGGCAAAAGCAGGATGATTATCAACAATTTCCAGACAACGCAAGGCCGACTGGGTGTCGTAAATAATATTGTTCGGATGAGGTTCAAAGGCCAGCTTTATTCCGTATTCCTGGTATTTGTCCAGAATAGGACGATACTTGGCCACAAATTGTTCTTCTTCGTATTTCCAGCCATCCGGTTCCGGCCAGTCGTTAATGTGGCCGAAATTCTCGATACCCGAAAAGGCAACCACCGCCGGAACTTCCAGGGCGTTGGCAAGCTGGGCCGAACGGATCAGGCTCTTGGTACCGAAGGCAATTTTTTCTTCTTTTGTGCCGGAACAGATATTATCCGTACCGGGACCGTAAGGACCCATGACCAGGAGTGAATCCGCATGGTTGCTGATTGCTGAAATAAAAAGACCGTGGTTTTTAACCATGTCGTTTAGCTTTTTTGCATTATCGCCTTTAAGAAGTTCGTCCGCATCAACCTGTCCGTTATCCTGGTAAGAAGGAATTTCAATGCATTGATACCCATGATCCGCCGCCAGCTTTGTTACCTGTTCCAGCGGCATTTCTGAAAAATTCACTACACAAAAACCTATCTTCATGGCGTTCTCCTCTAAACATATATAACTGCATTGTACATGCACATACAGCCGTTTGCAACAAAATTATTCAATCACATTTTTTAAGGCTTGTTAATTTTTTTGTATACTCTGCCGCCGTGGGTATCAAGAGGATATATCGGGAAACAATCCGGCTTCTAATATGCCCGTGGATTACAATTTTACCAGTTCATAGGTTTTACTGCCGAGGCCGATGGCTGCTCCGTGGTTGATGGTTCGTATGCCGTTCCGTGATTCCATTCGCTGTATGAGGCTTCTTCCGTCAGGGGCGGCGTATACGAGGTCAACACAGGCTTGGTCGAGGGCCACGGGGTCGAGGGAAGAAAGAATACCGATGTCGTGCATATCGGGAGCGGCGGGGTTGCCCATACAATCGCAGTCTACTGAAAGGCGGTTCATTACGTTGATATAAAGGATTTTACCGTTCAAACTGTCAACAACGGATTTTCCGGCCTCTGCCATTGCGTCAAGAAATGCGTCCTGGTCCGGACTCCTCCATCCGGTATTCTTCGCTTTTCCGCCGGAGTGTATCCATGATTTGCCCTCAGCGGACGCGATACCAATGGAAATGTTCTTTATTGCTCCGCCCAGGCCGGCCAGTTGATGACCTTTAAAATGGGAAAGGACAATGTAGTAATCGTAATTGGCAAAATGCGCTCCTACAAAATTTTCCCTTAGTCTTGTTCCGCCTCGTACAGGGAGGCTTATAGAGCCGTTTTCGTCCAGTATGTCCACGTTCGCGATGGCGGTGAATCCATGATCCCGCGCTACCTGTTTGTGATATGCCGTACTTGACCGCCTCCCACCGGCGACTGTGTTGGATTCAACGATAGTACCGTTTAGAGATTGTACCAGGTTCTTTATTAATGCAGGTCGTAAATAGTTGCTGTTGGGCGGTTCACCTGTGCTGATTTTTACCGCTACTTTGCCGCTTGGCCGTTGACCGAGTGCATTATAAACTGCCGCCAGTCCGGCAGGGCTTATGTCGGAGGTAAAGTATACCTTTGGTTGTCCGGTATGGCCCGGTTCTACGGGTGTTTCGGGGATACCTGTCTGATTTTGGACGGGTTGTTGTGCTACGGCTTTTGCAGTACAGCCTGAACAGGACAGTAAGACGGATATAGAAAAGCATAACACTAACGATACCGCAGCCCTAGCAAATGAAAAAAGGTGTTTGTCTTGCATATAGTATTCTCCTTAGTTTTTTAAAAAGTGTTAACCAGAGATAAATTAAAGCAGTATGCCGCTCGTTTTCGGGCAGGCTAATTCCATAACGTATCATTGTATATCACTGCAAAAAAGTCAAGAAAAATGTGTTTTTTGAAAAAAAGTATCAGTGTTGTATCAGTCAGGGTCAATGCAAGATTTGTGAGAAAGAGGCTCACAAATTGGTAGTTATCGGTGGCAGTTATCGAGAAATCCTCGGCAACTGAAATGTCAGCCTATTTTCTGCAACCAACGGGTGCAGTTTTTATTTTGTGGAGTTGCTAAGTAATCCTTAGTAACTGAAATTTCTACCCAATTTCTGCAGCTGGTGAGTGCAGAAATTCATGTATTCATTTTTCGCTATCTAAAATAGATTCGGCGATCAGTGATCGCCGAATTGCTCCGGTTTTATTACATTAATTCCGCTTATCAAGCAGCTGCCTTGCTTTTATCCGTTCACGGGCTTCCAGAAGGAGCGTATGGATTTTTTCTTCCAGTTTTTCCTTTGGTGGAAGCTCTGTCCAGTATTCGGCGACCATGATGCCGTCCTTATCCATTTCCAGCAGCTCTATCTGTTCACGACTGTCTCCTGCACAAAGAATAAGGCCAATGGGTTCTTTTTCATCAGGCTGCCGTTCATACCTGTTTAGCCATTTTAGGTACAGTTTCATTTGGCCTTGATACTTTGCCTGAAATTTGCCGATTTTAAGTTCAATAGCCACAAGCCTCTTTGATTTGCGATGATAGAAAAGAAGGTCAAGGTAAAAATCATCCCCATCTATTGTCATGCGTTTTTGCCGTTCCACAAAAGCAAAACCTTTCCCCAATTCCAGAATAAAGCTCTCAAGATCACGCAATATGGCTTCTTCGATATCTTTTTCCAGATATGCGTTTTGCAAACCGAGGAAGTCCAGCAAATAAGGGTCTTTAAATGTATCCAAGGGGATTTTCGATTTTTTTGAAATTTGGGTATTGGCGATTCTGGTGCGTTCGAATGTCTTTTTTTCAATTAAGGCTCGAAGGTCCCTTTTTCCCAAGCTTTCATCAATCGCACGTTGGGCATAAAATAACTTTTCTTCAATCGATTTGAGAGGAAGCAGTATTATTATGTGAGACCAGCTTAATTGTCGTGCCAGTGGAACGACAATCTTTTTTTCGGGGAAACACTCCGCAAATTGTAACATTCTTCGCAGGTTTTTTTCTTCAAAACTTCGACCATATTCGGCAGACAACATCCCGGCAAGGTTCGAGACTATCTGCTTCCCATAGTCGGCACGTTTGTTGTTTAGAATTTCATCATTTATTCTTTTTCCTATTTGCCAGAATAACAGATTAACTGTGCTTTTTGCCTGTGATATTACTTTTTGCTTGCTTTTTTCAATGAGTAAAGATAGGTTTTTGTAGAGTGAAGCCATAAGGATTATTTTGTGTTTATCTTGTTCTGATGGTGGTAGATACTTCATATTAGCTCCTTTCTGTAAATTCTCTCAACTGTGCCTGACATCCAAGTGTGAACATATTAATTAATTTTCATTGCCAAATATTGATGGGGAATAATAGATTTTTCGAGGTAATCTGCTTCTAGTATATTTGTTAATAAACCATTTTTAATTAGATTAGGTTGTACCAAGAAAAAGTTTTCAGGATTTACACCTTCTCTTACATAGAGCGTTGGTATATCAATTTCTGACGGGCTTACACTAGCTAGAATTCCTTTTGCTTGTTCAAATGCTTTTTTTATGGAAAAACCAAAGCCCAACGACGAATAGAATTGAGCAGCAAATGCACTAGCTCCTTCATCACTAATTGAATCAGTCATGCCAATAGCTGCATCAACATATTTGATAATTGAAATAGCTTGTTCGTCTGTAAAACAAGCATCAAAAAAAATAAAATGTATCTTTTCTGATGATGACATAATAGTTTGAGTGATTGCTTCCTTGGAAACATATTGAGTGTTCCCATTAGCATTTTCCAATAGTAATTCACTGTTTTTTGAACCATGACCAGTAAAATGAACAATATCTGGATTTAATTCATTAATAGCTTGAAGTATATCAAATGGACGAACAGCCCATCTGGTTTCAAAAACAATAGAATCTCGATATTCTGATTTTCTTATTACTTCCTGAATAGACCGTACTTCCTCATCTAAACGCAATTGACAAGTATCTTTGGGATTAGTAGCAAATAATAATACTACAATTTTTTCAGGAACATATTTTAATATTTCGATTTCTCTGGATAAACTATACTGTATTTGGCTTTGACGCTGTAAAGAGATATTCATATTATTTAATTGGCGGGTACTTTCATCAATTCTTCTTTTTTCGTCCAATGCATGCTTTTTTATTTCCTTTTCTTCTTCTTGCCTGAACCTTTTTTCTTCATTAATCAATTCCTGATTTTTTGCAGCTATTTTTTTATCAATATTTGCGATTTTCTTATCAATTTCAGCTAAAGATTTTTGAGCATTTGATATTTCTCGTAATTTTGATTGTATTGTAGATTGTGATTTTGTATGAGAAATTGTGTTATTTGCAGATAAAATTTTTGTATTTAATGGCGGTATTTTTGAACTTTCATTGGCTCTATCTTTCGATAGTTTTGCCAATTCATCTCTGTTTCTTTGGATATTATTTCTGTAGGTATCAATCATTGGCATTTGTAACCTCACTCCATTAAAAATCCATACTCATATACTTTAGGTTGAATTTTATCTGCTAATATAGATAAAGCCTGACGTAATTCCTTTATCAAGCCATTGTAAGTATCATCACCGCTCTTGTTATTCATCTTGCCGCTTTCATCTCTGCCTTGAAAAAATTCTCTAATATCATACAAACTTGCATTTACATTTGCAGAGGGCTGTGAGTGATAGTATTTCCATAATTTCTTACCAGCCTTGAATACTGTTTTAGCTTCATCGGTAAATTTACGCTTAATACAAAATGTATCCTCGTGTTGTTCAAATAAATCTGAATAACCGTTTTGAATTATTTTCCCGCTCATGAAACTAACCATAAAATGACTGTCAAAAGTATCACGAGCATCAACATCAGTTTCTGTAAATGGTATCCAGTGATTGATTCCATCTTTCATAGTAATTCTGTTTTGTCCGTGAAATAATGTAAACGCTAAGCAATCATTCTGAAATTCAATATCATTCTTATAATCGTCGCTTGATGGAAATAAGAATTGATCTCTGTCATTAAGCCAAGTAGCATCTATACAAAGTCGTACTGCAAAATATATACAACCTTCAATTAAGTTTATGCTTGAACAACCATAATAATTAAAATGACGAGTTCCTTCATTCACTGTTATATAAGGTTGATTATTTTTTAAAAAATCCGGCGCAGGATTACACACGAAACCAATAGCTTTTTCTTTGCTTATGTCAAATCTTTTAATCCATTTATTTATTGAATCACCAGTGGTCGAATAGAATGTTTTTTTTATTTTACTTTCATCTACTTGAAACTTAACACGTTTCGGGAATTTCTTTCCATTATTATCCCAGAAAGAAAAACCAATCGGAAAATGTCCAACAACATTATCAAATGAATCAGAGCGAACAATAAATCCTTTTTTAAATTCTGCTCTAAAAAATTCTCTGAAATTAATAAAATTTTGACTATTAATAAATTTAACTTTTGAAAATAAGGCTAATTTAGAATCTGGTATTTCATGGTATATTCGAGCAACAAACAATGTGAATATCTCATTTGCTGCTTTTCCTAAGCTTGATTGATATTTATCTTTAGTCTTGTTAATTGTCGAAACACCAGGTTTATTCTTACCAGAGCCAGAAATGGTAGATGAACTTGTTGCTTCAGCATAGGGAGGATTTATGTAAATAACCAACCTTTTCCGTTTTTTGTCATTCTTGATAATATCCAGTAAGCCCTTTGGCAATTTTTCAAAATCGTCATTCAAAAAATCAAATTGAAAAACGTGGTCTTCCAGTAAGTTTGCACCGTTTCTAATACGGTCTTTCATTACATCTACATCGGCTTTATCAAGCGTGGAAGCCCAAATATTGTATTTATTGGTAAGTCCTGCCAGTAGGTTGCCTGTTCCGGCGGCACAATCCCAAACGTAGTATTCGTCCTGCCAGTTTTCGCCCAATGTATCGGCGATATATTTTTGGGAGAGTTCTACCCATTGTTTTGGGGTAAAGAATGAACCTTTACGCTCACGAATATCCTGCGGTACAAGTAAATCCCTGCGGTTTATTATATAATCCCAATATTCTTCCAGCGGGGGGCGTTCATATCTATCCCAAAATTCCTTATGGGCTTTTTGATTGTCATTAAATCCGACTTCTTTATACAAAGAAAAACCTGCATCATCGAATTTTTTATCAAATTTATACTGGTTATTCATCAAGATAACAAACAATTTTTCTTTTAGAGTATAATTATCTTTTGAGAGTAAATCGGCAAGAAAAAAATCTCCGTCTATGATACCGGACTTTTTTACCAAAGACCAATCAATGGCTATACTCTTTTTTACCTTTTCAAGCCATTTGCTGTAAATTATTACAAAGTTGTTTTTATTTATTTGGAATTTGGCGGTTATATTTCCGGCTACCAGATTGTTATTTATGAAATCAACAATTTCTTTTTTATCCGTATCAAAGTCAAAAATGAGAATGTTCTTTTTTGACAGTTTTTCAATTTTCTTTTTGGTTTTCAGAAAATCAGGGGTAGTATGATTACTTGGGGTAATGATCCAGTTTACGTCATTGTCATTGAAAATTGGCAATATGTCGTGAAATGGAACAAACGCTATTTTGGCGGTATCAAAACAGGCAATATATGGCGGAGGTAAATGTTCCCCTTTTTCGTAAGTTTTTTTAATAGTTAATATTAACTGTGTAAGCATTGCGGATATATCGGCGACACCCTTTTTGCTTTCCGCCCATAGGTAGTGGCGTTTCCAAATAGTGCCTTTTAGGGTTTTCGCTTCCGTTACAATAAAGTCTATATTTCCAATATTCGGTTCATAGGCATATTTTGAGGCGTTGAAAAAATCACGGAACACTGCTGCTTTGAAGGTTTCTTCCTTCGGTATGCTGCTGTAATTTGCCATTTACTTTGCTTTTTCCATAATATATTACACTTAATTGGTAATTCTATCATAACCTATGATACGTAACCACAACCCGCTCTTCAATGACCTGCGGCGGCTTCCTTGGGACAATTCGGGAGGAAATCTTGCAAAGCTTACGCTGTCCTATTGATTGCAGATTGAGACTGGAAGAGGGGTTTATTACAATAAAATACTTCTTTGTATCCGGCCTTTTATAGGGCCGAAACGGGCCTGAAACGCGGGGCATGGGTACACCTCCAAAAAATAAAAGCACAATAAAAGCACAGTGTACCCACACTCATTAAAATTTAGAAAAAAAAACTTAAACTTCAAAACATAAGTCGTTACAATATAAAGACTTACGTTTATTGCGGCCTAGAAGACTTGAACTTCCATGCCTCTCGGCACTAGCACCTCAAGCTAGCGTGTCTACCAGTTCCACCAAGGCCGCAGCAATTCATATTAATACCAAAACTAAGCCTTTAGTGTCAATATGCCGAATATCAATGTATGAAAAAGCATTACCTTGTCTCAATTTTGAGCCTAATAACGATTTTACTTGCCGCTTGCAGCACTAGTCCCAAGGAACCCAAAGAACCCAGGGTTTCAAGTTCAAAGGACCCGCAGATTTTCAGTTTAATAGAAAAGGGTAAAACCAGGGAAGCACAGGCACTCTATACCGGGCAAACATCGGTAATTACCCGGGATACCAAGGGAAGAACCACCCTTCATGCGGCTGCCGAGACAGATAATGCAGAAATGGTGCGGTTTCTTTTGGCTATGGGAGCGGAAGTGGATGCTCTGGACAACGAAGGCAGGACTCCCTTAGGTATTGCTGCGTCAAAATCCAACCCGGAAATAGTCCGTCAATTAACCGCTGCCGGGGCGGATATTCATCACCCTTTGAATACAGGTAATACCATAACGCCTGCATTATTGGGTGTCCGGGCAAACGGTGCTTTATTGGAAGCTTTGATACATCCCCAATCCAGGAACAGCCGCGGAGACGAAGGGCTGACACTTATCCACCTTGCTGGCCGCGAAGGAAAGGCAGATTCGGCCAGAGTCATAGTTTCTGCCGGAGCATTAATTAATGAAAGAGATGATTCCGGTAAAACCGCTCTTGACTATGCTTTCGAAAATACCTATTCCCCGGAATGCGCCGAGACGGCTGAAACACTCGTTCTTGCAGGAGCTTTTTCTTCCAACCCTTTCAATTCATATTTTGCCCCTGCGGCACGGAGCGCTAATTATAATATGCGTATAGCCGACGGTTACACAGCATTGCACTATGCCGCACGGGAAGGTTATTCAGGTTATATTGATTTTTTCCTTGACAAAAAAGCCGATGTCAACATAAAAAACAATTCCGGCTCTACTGCCCTTCATGAAGCAACCAGGATGGGCAGGCTGGAAATTATGGAACTGTTAATAAGAAAAGGAGCAGAAGTTAATATTCAGGATGCGAAAGGTAATTCTCCCCTTCATCTTGCTATTCCTGAGAATAATCATGATAGAGCCATTGCCATACTGATTTACAACCGGGCAAATCCCAATCTGCGTGACGAACACGGAGAAACACCCCTCCATGTAATGATTACCCTTGGAAGGTCCGGTAAAATAATTAACGAACTCCTCTTGGGAGGCGCTGATGTTACATCCCGTAATATTGAGGGCAAAACAGCATTGTATCTTGCAGTGGAAAATAACCGCTCAGACTTGATACCATTATTGCTAAACCATGGGGCAGACATTTTTGCCGCAGATAACAAAAATCTTACGCCATTGGATCTTGCTACCAGAGAAAACAACCCCGAAGTACTTGATGTACTTTTAACTCCGGAAACTGTTTTGCAAAGCGACAGCGCCGGAAATACCCCTCTTCATTTTGCTGTAAAAAACAGCAACGATCCGGCAATTGCAGAACTTATTATTGACAGGAATGGGTTTATAAACGCACGGAACAAAGAAGGAAACACAGCCCTGCACCTTGCGGTTTCAATGAACCGTGAAGCAGTAGGAACTTTGCTTATTTTACGGGGAGCTGATATTTTTGCCCCTAACTCCAAAGGAGAAAATCCCATATATCTTGCTTTTCATTCACCGGGAAATGTAAGGGAATGGATGCTGACCGAAAAAACTCTTGCGGCCGAAGACGGTCTTGGAAATACTGTTCTTCATTATGCAGCCCAGTGGAAATTGGCCGCTCATATTCCTCTTTTGGTACGCAAAGGTTCCAAGTTGGAAGCGCCAAATGCTACCGGAGAAACTCCGCTTTTTATGGCTGCCCGTGCCGATTCACCCGAGACAATACATGCTCTTATTGCTGCCGGAGCTTCAATTAATGCCAGAGACGCATTGGGAAACAGTCCGCTTCATACGGCGGTTCGATGGAATGCTCAAAGATCTATCGATCCTTTATTGGCTGCCGGGAATAACATTAATGCACAGAATTTTGAAGGGAAATCACCGCTTCATGAAGCTGTACGGCTGGGATTAAGTTCTTCGGAAGCATCTCTTATTGCCCGGAAAGCAAATATAGAAATCAGGGATATACAGGGAAATACTCCGCTAATGGAAGCTGTTGAAGCAGGGTTTCCCGGTTCGGTGGAACGGCTTGCCAATGCCGGCGCTGATCCTATAACAAGGAATAATTCCGGAAACACTCCGCTCCATGTTGCCGTATCTACCCAGCAAAAAGATCTTATCAACCTGTTGCTTACTTATGGCTCTCCCATTCATACCCGCAATGTACATGGGGTTACTCCATTCCATATTGCCATTTCTATTTCTCCTGCCATGGTTGCAACGCTTCTGACCAAGGACAGAGTTGCCATGGCCGATGATGATGGTCTTTCGCCTCTCCATATTGCCATAATTCAGAAGGCATCCACAGAAACTGTACTGGTTATAATAAATCGCGGCTGCCGAATCTCGGCAGTCGATTCAGAAGGCCGCACTCCCCTTCGTCTTGCTTTGGATATGAATGCTCTTGATGAGGCAAAAACATTGGCCAATGCAGGTTCTGATGTATTTGCTCCTGCAGCCGACGGAAGAACACCTGCAGCCGTGGCTCTTACCAAAGGAGAAAAGGCCGTCAGAGCTGTTTTTTCAGGCAGTGCAATTAATTCCCGGGACGGTACGGGAAATACCGTTCTTCATTATGCAGCTCAGACAGGCAGAACCGACATGATTACCATTTTGCTTGAACTGGGCGGTAACAAAAATATAAGGAACATTGCTTCTGAAAGTCCGTCAGATATTGCTGTGCGCTGGAACCACGAAAATGCGGCGGCTATGCTGCAATGAGAAGTATTGCATAAAACAATCATTACGCTAAAGCACGGAGGAAGAAAAATTTTTTACTTTTCCTCCGTGGTTGCGGTAGAAACTTCAAAATTGGTTTCCCCGCTACCAACATTCGATGTTTTTGTTTCATCATTTATAGTTACAGTTTCACTAAACTGTAACCTGTAAAGGCCTGCATAAAGGCCGTTTTGCGCAATCAGTTCATCGTGCTTTCCTTCTTCTGCCAGAACGCCCCCGGACAGGACAAGTATCCGGTCGGCATGGCGTATGGTAGACAACCTGTGGGCAATGACGATTGATGTCCTGCCGGAAAGGACGCGTTGTATTCCCAATTGTATCAGCCGCTCAGTTTCTGTATCAATGGAACTTGTTGCCTCATCCAATATCACCATTGCAGGATTATGGGCAATCACTCTGGCAAAACTCAACAACTGCCTTTGGCCCGACGAAATATTGGTTGCGCCTTCAGAAAGAATCGTATCATAACCCTGCGGCAAGGTTTTAATGAATTCGTCGGCATGAACAGCCTGTGCCGCTTCCACAATAGTGTCCCTGTCCAAAGGAAGGCCCAGAGAAATATTGTCCGCTACCGAACCGGAAAAGAGGAATACTTCCTGAAGAACCGGCAGCACAGAACGGCGCAATTCAGGAAGGGGGATCTCATCAATGGGGATTCCGTCCAGTGTGATCGTACCCCGTTGAATGTCCCAGAGCCGGGTAAGTACATTGGTAATGGTGGTTTTTCCGGCGCCGGTATAACCAACAATGGCGGCCATTTCTCCGGGCTTAACGGTAAAACTAAGATTCTTAAGAACGTCTTCCCCTTCCTTATAGGCAAAAGAAACATGATCAAATTGAATATGACCTCTAACCGTACTCCGGTTAATTGCTCTGTCTTCAGTATTTTCCTGTGCGGTTTCGCTTTCGATGTGATGTTTCCCGTTGTCGTGAATTTTTTCATTTGTATCCATTAGCGCAAAAACCCGTTCACCTCCGGCCATAGCCGACTGAAGAAGGGTATATTTTTCCGCAATATCCATTACAGGGGAATAAAATAGAGCTACAAGATTAATAAACGCAATCAGCACGCCCAGGGAAAGAGACAAATTCAACACCAAATTAGCTCCCACGGCAATTACCGCCGCGGTTGTGAGCGTGGAAAGAAAATCAATTATCGGCCTGAATGTAGCATATACATACATTTCCGCCATGTTTGCTTTAAGGAATTCTTCATCCCGCTTGCCGAATTCCCTTTCACTTCGTTTTTCTCCCAAAAAAAGCTGTACTACCTGAACCCCGGAAAGCCGTTCCGAAAGATACGAATTTACCCTGGAAGAAGCTGTCCGCTGCTGCCTGAATGCATCTCTTGCCTTGACTCTGGAAAAAGCTGTAACTACCAGCACGGGAGGAAGGGTTAGAACGGCAACTGCTGCCAGTTTGGGAGAAAGGATAAACAGCGTAATCAGAGCGCCTGCCATAACGGAAAGATCTTTCATAAAAGCAATAAGTACGCTGGTAAAAAATTCATTAATGGTTTCCACATCGCCGGTAAGCCGGGTTACTATCCTTCCCACAGGATGACGTGAAAGAAAAGCCGTAGACTGCGAGCCTGTTTTTTTGAAGAGTTCCAGCCTGATGTCCTTCATTACTTTTTGCGCAATCAGTGTCGAAGTCCATGTTTGAATAAATGTAAAAACAAATACCCCGGCAAGAATAGCAAAGATCACCGTTACGGTTTTTGCAATTAAGGAAAGATCCCGGAAACGGATAATTTCTTTTTCTTCCGGTGCCAGAACAGCAAGGTCTTCGATTTTTATTGCCGCAGAAGAAACTCCCCTTACAAAACGCCCGGGGTACCTATTCATCAGGGAAATTACAGGTTCACTATCATCGGGGAATGAAAATGCATACCATTGACTATGTTCCAGCACCCCTTTTGCTTTTAAGTCTTCTTCATCACGGCCGGAAATGCGGATTTTTTCATCCATGGGAACAAAACAATACTCCCCGATTTCCATAACTCCCCGGACAGCAACAAGATCATCTACCGTTTTTTGTGTCTCTGCATTAAGCGCAGTTCGATTATCCAATCTTAGAAGGAGAAACCGTGACATTATTGCACGATCAATAAGTCTCTGTTGAAGTACCGGCACAATGAGTTCACCAAGTGTGGATAAAATCAATGCGAATAAACACAGAAGGGCGAGGAATCTATAAGGTTTTAAATAAGAAATTATCCGGGCGGTAATTTTGGAATCGTATTCCTTTACCACTTCTTCGGTTTCAAAATAATCTGTACTAGGCATTTTCTACCTTTTGTTCTGCAATTTCGCCAAGCCGCTGAAGCTCTGCCATACGGGCAAAAAACTTACCCGATGCAAGCAGTTCTTCCGGTGTTCCAAGTTCATTAATAGTACCTTCATCAAGAACTGCAACCATGCCGGCGCTGCTTAAGGTAGAAACCCGATGGGAAATAATTATTGTTGTTTTTAACGAATTATTTCCGTGCCGTTCTTCCAATATTCCGGTTAGTATACGTTTTTCTGTTTCCGCATCAACTGCCGAAAAAGCATCATCCAGCACAAGTATTTCCGGAGCCGATAATAGTGCACGGGCTATAGCAACGCGTTGCTTTTGTCCTCCCGAAAGGGTTAATCCCCGTTCTCCAATAAGGGTTTCCCAGCCGTCTGCAAAAGAAACAAGGTCGCCGTCAAGGGCAGACAGAAAAGCTGCCTGTGTCAATGCAGTATAATCACTTTCGTCGTCATCCTTGTTACCATAGGCAATGTTGCTTTTTATAGAATCGGAAAAAAGATAACTGTCCTGAGGGCTTACTCCAAACAGCCGCCGCAATTCCCGTAATTCCAGTTCACGTACATCAACTCCATGAATAAAAACCGAAGCCGCCGGAGGATCAACCATCCGCACAAGTGTTTTTATCAGGGTTGATTTACCCGATCCGGTTCTGCCTGTAATCCCAAAAACAGTACCGGCAGGGATCGATAATGAAATATCATTTAATACCTGAACGGATGGGTTTTCTTTATCATTTTTTTCTGTTATTGCAACCGGATAGAAAAATGAAAGATTTTTTATCTCTATAACAGGCCCTTTGCTTTGCGGAGCTCTTTGCGGTTTTTTGGAATCCCTGATTGAAGGCTCGCTGTGAAGCAGTTCATTGATTCTTCCCATGCTTGCAGCTCCCCGCTGGATCATGTTTACCATAAAACCTGCACCCATAAGGGGCCAAATCAGCATTTGAAGATAACTAAACAACGCCACCAATTCTCCTGCACTGATATAACCCATAACTACCCGGCGGCCTCCCACCAAAAGCAGGATTATTGCAGTAAGCCCTGCAAAAAAACTTACAAGAGGAAAAAAGGTACCGTAGATTTTAATCAATTCCATATTTGCATCACGGTAATCATCATTTGTTTTTCCGAATTTTTTGGTAAACCACCATTCCTTTACAAAGGATTTTACCACCCGTATCCCGGCAAAAGTTTCCTGAACTGTATCGCTCATTGCAGAATATGTTTCGTTGGCACGATAGAAACGTCGGCCTATTGATCTGCCAAAAATAAGCATCATAAGGGTAATAAAAGGCAGAGGAATAATACAAAAAGCGGCTGTACGGGGATCCTGAATAAAGATGATGACAAGTATGGCCGTTGCCATAATTGTACCGTCTACCAGCGTAACCAGACCCCAGCCCAGAGCCATTCGGATTCCGCTGATATCATTAATTGCCCTGGCCATAAGGTCGCCTATTTTATGCTTTTGATAAAAATCGTAGGAAAGGGTAAGAAGATGGGAAAAAAGCCTGTCCCTTAATTCGGTTTCTATTTTCCGCGAAGCGCCGTGGATAAAATAACGCCACAGAAAGCGGCCCGAAGCAACCAGTAGCATAACACCAAGCATGGCAAGACAGGGCCGTATTATGTCTATCATTTCAAAATTTCCGGCCGTAATACGATCCACCGCTCTGCGGATAAACTGGGGAATCAGCGCCTGTGCGGCATCAACTATAATCAGGCAAATAAAACCCCATACATATGGAAAACGGTATTTTTTCAGATAGGGGAAAATGGTCTTAAACTCTTTTATACCAGAGTGCCGGTTTTCTTTCACGCTTTTTTCTGGGCTTCCATACGCTTCATATCGGTCTCAAGCTTGGCTGACCAGATTTCATACTTCTTTTTAACTGTTTCTGCGTCTTCTCTGTCTCCCAAAAGCACATGAAGCCGCCGCAGGGATCCAAGAAAATTAATTCCCTGTTTAAAATCATCAACACGGTTGGTGGACAATTCGTATTTTTCCCTATACCGGTCCGCCGCCTGGCTAAGGAGTTTTTTGATCATACGCAGATGATAAACCGTAGGTTCATAGTCAGGAGAACGGGGATCAGAATTGGACACGGCATTTTTAAGATCGATAATGTTTTTTGCTACCGCTGCAAAACGGCCTTCCAGTTCCACAAAAGTCCATCTCCATTTGGTATTGTCCCCATAGGCATTTTCCAGCAATTCGATTGCAAGACCCATTTTTTTTGTCAGGGTATACCGATGAGCAGCATCCAGTGAAGCGATTTCAGCCAGCTTGTCCTCATAATCAGAATAGGGAACGTCAACATAATTGCTTACCACTTCTTCAAGATAAATAACGCTTTTATAAAGGGATTTGCGTCCATCGTTAAGGGCATTTTCTTCTTTTAACCTAAGGCGCATCTGGGAAACATGATTAATTACGAGCTGATACGAGGCAAGATTCAGCATTTCATCTACCAGGGTAAGCCGTTTAAAAGCGGCGCTTGCCGGCTCCTTTTGAATTGCCAAAAGGATCGCTTTTTCCTTGCTGCTAATCTCTACAATTTTATCCCGGTAAGGTTTAATTTTTTCCTGGTATTGATGTTTTTCCTCAATGGAAATCTTGGCCATCCGGTCTCCCTGGGTCTGTTCCAAAATGTCAGGTTTCGAAACAGCAATCTTATTATATCCCCTAACTCCCCTTACTGTATTTTGACAATAAATCATCGGCATGTGCAAGAGCCGCACTCCCGACTGAATCACCTGCCAGCATACGGGCAATTTCTTCCCGCCTTCCCTTTCCGGAAAGCATATGAACCGTTGTTTGAGTACGGCCGGCAGTATTTCCTTTTTCCACAAGGATATGGTTATCAGCTCTGACGGCTATACTTGCAAGGTGAGTAATGCAGAAAATTTGCTTTATTGCGCCCATCTTTTTCAGGTATTCACCCACCGCAAGCGCTACTTCTCCGCCGATGCCGGCATCTATTTCATCAAATACAAGGGTTTCAATAGCGTCAGATTCGGCCAGCACGGCCTTAATTGCCAGCATTACCCTGGAAAGTTCGCCTCCGGAAGCAATTCGGGCCAGTTCTTTAAGGGGTTCTCCGGCATTGGCGGAAAAGAGGAATTCCACATCGTCCGACCCCCAGGGACCGCAAATTAAATTTCCACCGGGACCCTTTCCCTTGGAAACAATATTTACAGCAAACTGCGCATTGGGCATTCCAAGCCGTTTAAGTATATTGTTGATCTGTTCCCCTAATTTTTGGGCAGCTTTAGTACGATTTTCGCTTAATTCTGCGGCTTTAACAGCCATGGTTTTTTCCAGCGTTGAAATTTCGGCAGCAAGTTTTTCACGGTTTTCTTCCGATTGAGAAAGCGCTTCTATTTCCTGTTCGGCTCTTGCTTTATATGCCAGTATCGCTTCTTCGTCACTCATTTCCTTGTCAATATCTTCCGAAGCAGGGGTCTCTCCGGTTCCCGTTGACTTTCCTGCGCCTTCAGGCCGGCCGTATTTTTTCTTAAGACGGAAAAGAAGCCCCAGACGGTCTTCTACTTCTTCAAGCCTGCCCGGTTCGTACAAAAGACCATCACGGTAACTTCGGAGTTCCTCAGAAAGATCTTCGGCTTCAAAATAAAGATCGTCCATTCGTTTACAAAATGACAGAAGGCTTTCATCCATAGAGGAAGCTGTTTCCAGTGAATTACGTGCTTTTCGGGCCAGGTTTAATACCGATGCTTCTCCGTCAAAGAGAAACGATGTAACATTCCCTGTTTCCCTGCTGAGTTTTTCAAAAGAGACAAGCCTCTGAGCTTCAGCTTCAAGTTCACGGCTTTCTCCGGCTTTGGGAGCTGCCTTGATTATTTCGTCTACTGCATAGGTTAATAGTTCTATTCTTTCTTCTCTGTTCCGCTCCGAGTTCAGGGAAAGCTCAAGCGCTTTTTTCTTTTCCGCCAAAGAAGTAAATAGTTCATGAAACAAAGTAACTATACCTTCAATGCCGGCAAACCGGTCAAGACAGCGCCGGTGCATGTCTTTGCGCATCAAAGATTCATGATCATGCTGACCGTGAAGATCAAAAAGAAGCCCCATTAATTCTGCAAGGTTGTTTCTTGTAACAGGAACATTCTGCACATAAATGGCAGACCTGCCGGATGTTTTAATGTTTCGCCTGACAACAATTGTATTGTCTTCCGCATTTAGGTCATGATTCGCCAGCCATTCCAGTACATCGGCGTTGCTTTCGGCAAGGCTTATTACTGCGGAGACACCAGCTTCATCACAACCTGTCCTGATAACATCCGCATCCGCTTTGCCGCCCAGAAGAAAACTTAAACTGCCGACAATGATCGATTTTCCGGCGCCTGTTTCTCCGGTAAGTATATTCAGGCCATTTTCAAAAGAAATCGAAAGACTGTCGATAAGGGCATAATTTCGTATGGAAAGCTCTTCAAGCAAGCAAATGCCCTCCCGACCATTCAAGTTTAGTCCGCAAAGCGCAGTAAAAAGCCCAGCGATCCGAAGCAATTAATTGCAGTGCATGCGTAAAACGGCGAACTACAACTCTGTCATCGCATTCCAGAGGAAAGGTAATTTGGCCGTCAATTGTAAGTATAACATCACTTCGCTGTTCTTTTTCTACCAGAGTAATGATCCGTTCATCAGAAGAAACTACTATGGGTCTGTTGGCAAGTGTAAAAGGACAGATAGGATTAACAATTACCGCATCCATTTCCGGATCCATTATAGGCCCTCCGGCAGCGACCGAATAACCGGTGGACCCTGTTGGAGTTGCAACTATAAGCCCATCGGCCCGGAAATGGCCAATATCTATTCGATCGTCCAAAGTAGTTTCTACATCCAGTTTCAGTTTAACAAGTTTTGCTATCCCCGCTGCTGCAATAACAGCATCATTCAAACAGCAGCTCTGAAAAACAGTGTTGGCGCTACGCTCCACTGTTACATTTAGCATAAGCCGCCGGGAAATAACTGCTTTTCCCTGCTCCCATTGACTAAATGTTTCTTCCCATTGGGAAGGAGAAACCGCCGCAATAAAACCAAGTGTACCAAGGTTAACAGGCATCACCGGTACTTCCAATGGCGCCATAATCCGCGAAGCAAAAAGTACGGTTCCGTCTCCTCCCAGGCTGATACTGAGATCTGTATTGTCCGGAGAGAAACCGCACGAGCTTTCTTCTGCGGCGTTCACTTTTGTTCGTCCGGCGGAGCATACCGGATCATAGTGTTCTGTTTTACTGTTAATAGAGAAAACTTCTGCAATATAATCCCGGCATGCAACTTTTTCACAAATTTTTTTTGCCAGACTGTTTGCTTCGGGCTTTTTACTATTAACAAATAAAAGTACTTTTTTACTCATCTGCCAATGCTTATGGAAGTGTCATAATTAGTTTAGCTACACGATCTGCAGCCTGGACGCCAAGCCGTGGATAAAGAGGAAAAAGCATGGTACGCAAAGCCAATGAAGAAGCACAAGGGCATTGAGCCGAAGGAATAGCCTTGCTGCCAGCAAGCGTTGCATCAAAAGCTTCTTCCACTGCAATTTCTTTCCTTTTTGCGTAGGCCTTAACATCCTTTGCCCCGCTTGTTAGTATCAGGGAAAAAGAATAATTATTGTATTCCAGGCCTTCTGTTTCTCTGAATCTTTTATGCCTGGTCTGTAGGCTTGATTGAACATATATTTGAGCAAGTTCTCTTCGGCGTGTAAGGTTTTTTTCCGCTTCCCTTAACTGAACCGCCGCCATAGCGGCATTAAGATCGGGAAGAAGGTATTCCGGCGGTAATTCCCCCAGAGAACGAAGAATAGCGGCATTTCTGCGGTTGGTTGCAAAAAGCAAAGCTCCTCCGCCCGCTGTAATCATGTCTCTTTCTTCCAGCCCAAGGATGGACAGTGTTCCAAAGGAGCCGGCTTTTTTCTCCTTCAGTATAGTCCCTGCACTTTGAGAACAATCTTCGATAACTGGAATGCCCAACTCAGAAAGCATTGTTGCTTCGGGAAGATAGCCTAAAGCATGATGAAAAATAATACACAAGGGCTTCGCCGCCATAAGGGCATTTATATTATCTCCTGCCATGAGGGGTATATCATTGGCTGTATCACAATACATGGGAACAAGGCCCATGCCGCGAATAATACGTTCGTAATAAAGAGGAGAAAGAGCAGAGATAATAACTCCCTTTCCTTTAGGTACTTTTTCATCACCGAAGGGGAGCCGAGAAAACTCTTCTTCGCGATAATTACTTTCGTTTACCTGGCGGAGTACACCGGCATTTTCTGCGGTACCAGAAGAACTATCCCTCGCTGATAAAAGAGCTTCCAAAGCTAACTGCAGGGCAAAAACAGGACTCCGCAGGGCAAGGCAATAATCATACCCAAAAATTTCTTTGGCAGTATGAATTAAAAATTGTGTATGTTCACCCGGCCCAACCTGGTCCTCCACCATTGTCGTAAGTACTGCATCCATCTCCTTCCTTCTTATGGTTGGAGAATAGACTTCTATTTTCATAAGATAATAATATCATATTTTAGGGATATTAGCTAGCGTTAAAAATACAACATTTTGCGTGAAAAATCAGTTAATATTGATTTTTCAAAACGATTTTATGACCCGGTCTCACCGGCTCTTAAAATCGTTCACCTTCTTAATTCAACAATTTTCTGTAATTCTCTGGGATTAAACAGGTCCCTGATATTGAGGATAATTAAATAACCTCCTTCTTCCTGCCGTATAACTCCCTGGATATATTCCGCACCAATTCCGGTAAGCATTTGGGGAGGGGGCTGTACTTGTTCCTTTTCTATGGTAACCACCCGTGAGATCCGATCGATAATCACCCCAAGCTTCATATTATCAATTTCAATGATAATAAATCCCGACAACAACTCGTCTTCTTCCGAAGTTAATGCTTTTTTTAGATGAAAGCGTTTGTGCAGATTGATAATCGGGATAATTTCTCCCCTGAGATTAAATATCCCTTCTACATAGGAAGGAGCATTGGGAAGTGCCCGGATTTCTTGCACCCGTACTATTTCTTTTACATCCATTATGTTAATTGCGTATAGTTCTTCACCTAGCTGAAAAGTGACCAACTGGCTTTGATCAGACATTTTTGTACCTCTAAACCAATTCTACCATGGGAATAGTACTTTTTACAAGGGCAAAAACATAAAATTGTTGACGTGCTTTGTTTTTTATGATAAGAGTAAAAAGAGAAATTAATTTTAGCTCTGAAATTAATTTCAGATATTTAAAAAACCAGGATCATAGATATGGGATTTATGGACGATAATCGATTGATTATAAAAATCTGCAAATTATTCTACGACGAAAATCTGAGTCAAAAAGAAATTGCGTTCAAACTGGCTATTTCAAGACCGCAAATATCCCGTGCTCTGATGTATGCCCGGAAACAAGGGTGGGTAAGCATACGAATTAACAACCCTTATGCCGAAGAAGATACTCTTGAGCAGGAACTGATAGAAAAATTCGGGTTACGGCACGCTTTAGTTACAAATACACATTTAAAAAGTGATTATGAAGCATGGGAAATGATAGGAAAAAATGCGGAAATCAGAATTTCATATTACTTATCCAACTACAAAACAATAGGTATAATGAGCAGTAAGTCGATTTTTCACATACTCGATAAAACCGTTCTTCCTCATACAGGAAAAACAACATTTGTGTCCCTAGTCGGTGGGATGGGAGCAGCAGGTGCTCAATGGCATGCCAACTATATGTCCCAGCGTTTTGCAGAAAAAACCGGCGGCAAAGCTTTCCTTTTAAACGCTCCATCATTTGTACAAAATAAAGAAATGCAAAAAAGCCTCACTCAAGAAGAAGATATACAACATGCCCACAAATATTTTAAGGAATGTGACGTTATTTTTACCGGTATATGTCAAATTGATACAAAAGCTACTTTGGTAGAATCCGGTACTCTTGCAAAAGATGACTTAATTCATTTAAAAACAAGCGGTGCCGTGGCAGCCGTGGCCGGTACTTTTTTTGATAAAAACGGAGATTTGTTAAAGACAGAACTTAGTCAACGTTTTATCGGTATTGGGTATGACGAGATAAAAGCATGTTCTAATGTTGTGGGAATTGCTTTGGGAAACGAAAAAATTGCTGCAATAGAAGCAGCTTTACGCAGTACTCTCTTTCATGAATTGATTACTGATTCAGAAACTGCCAAAACGCTTCTTGATTCTTGGCAAAAAAAAGGAAAATCTTTTTAAAATCAACATACAGCGCCCGGAAGCCAAACTTGAAACACAATTTTCCAAGGACATGCTAGTACTTCTCTAATAAACCTGTTTCCAGGTTATTAAGGTAAACACCATTTAGTTACTTTTAGACGAATTTTTATTGAACCCCCCATTTTGGGAGTTTCAATAAAAAAAGTCTGGCAACTATCTACTCTCCCGCGTCTTAGAGGCGCAGTACCATTGACGTTAGAGGGCTTGACTTCCGAGTTCGGAAAGGGATCGGGTATA
>Ga0082212_10000504_pt1 | contig 56696 bp, 47 predicted proteins | sample TergutNt197P3_FD_71548 | JGI IMG/M metagenome (GOLD analysis project Ga0082212, IMG submission 71548) | Neocapritermes taracua P3 segment gut microbial communities from Petit-Saut dam, French Guiana - Nt197 P3 | ecosystem: Host-associated > Arthropoda: Insects > Digestive system > Gut ...
GCCGCAAGCAGAATGAGAAGTTTTTTCATCGTCTTACCTTCCTTTTGGGTATGTTTGAAACAGGCGCCGCGCAGCGGATGCGCGAGCAGCGTCCGAGGGGAAAGTTAAGCGATAAATTTATATTTGGCAAGCCCTTTGTGCGAATCTTTGCTCAAGAAGCGCAATTTTTTTTGGAATATTTTTGTTTTTTCAACATATCTATTTGATATAACAAGAAATATATTTTTGAAAATATTTTAGACAAATTGTTAATTCTCATATTTTTCGGGGCTATTGCCGTAATATTTTCAATTTGGGGGCGCACTTGGTAAAAAGCTGAAATATAATATGAAATTTAACGGCACGTTTTGTCCGGCGCCGAAACTTTACGCCATTGGGCTCACGGGCCTTGATTTGATTATTGATAATTTATCTTACCAAAGGATCTGATATATGGCCGAAGGGCGGCGGCTCAATCGCGTAATTTCCGCAATCAGCACTTGTCAGGCCGCCGGGATCGCATTACAAGTCATCTTAACAAACCGTCAACCCCAGCCGGGCTGTTCGCCCGCTGCCAGGAGGATGCCATGCCGCTTACCGGGCCCAAGGAAATGTTCGCCAGGGCGTATAAGGAAGGTTACGCCGTCGGCGCTTTCAACGTCAACAACATGGAGATCGTCCAGGGTATTGTGGCCGCCGGGGCGGAAGAAAAGGCCCCAATCATCCTCCAGGTGTCCGCCGGGGCGCGCAAATACGCGGGGCAGGCCTATATCGTCAAATTGATCGAGGCCGCCTTGCAAGAGAGCGATCTGCCCATTGTCCTGCACCTGGATCACGGGGGCGATTTCCAGATTTGCAAGGACTGTATTGACGGCGGTTTCACTTCGGTCATGTTTGACGGCTCCCATCTGCCTTACGAGGAGAACATCGCCGTCACCAGGCAGGTGGTGGATTACGCCCATCCGCGCGGGGTCTGGGTGGAGGCCGAGCTGGGTCGTCTCGCCGGGGTTGAAGATGAGGTTTCCTCGGAAAAATCCATTTACACCGACCCGGAACAGGCCGCGGATTTCGTGAAGCGCAGCGGCTGCGACTCCTTGGCCGTGGCCATCGGCACCAGCCACGGGGCTTACAAGTTCGCCGGCGAAGCCAAGTTGGATTTTGCCCGCCTGGAAAAGATCGGCAAGCTTCTGCCCGGCTTCCCCTTGGTGTTGCACGGCGCTTCCAGCGTTCCCCAGGATTTTGTGGAAATGGCCAATAAATACGGCGGCAAGGTCGGCGGGGCCAAGGGGGTGCCCGAGGATCTCTTGCGCAAGGCCGCGGGTATGGCCGTATGCAAGATCAATATTGACACGGATATCCGCCTGGCCATGACCGCCAATATCCGTAAATTTTTCGCGGAAAAGCCGGAGGAATTCGACCCGCGCTCCTACATGAAGCCGGCCCGCGACGCGGTCAAGAGCATGGTCGCGCACAAGATCCGCAATGTGCTTGGCTGTTCCGGAAAGGCCTGAGTGAAGGGTATTGCTTGACTAGGCCGCGGTTCCGGGATAAAAACCGCTTCCGCTTGAGAGTATCACAGGCGCGTAGCTCAGGGGTAGAGCGCTTCCTTGACACGGAAGAGGTCAGCAGTTCGAGACTGCTCGTGCCTACCAAAATAATTGGGTGATGTTTCGTTGATTACCTCCGGCTAAGGGGGTACGGGGGGAATTATTCCCCCCGGCGGGGTTTGGGGCGGAGCCCCGCTTTTTTTGCGGATCCGGCGAAGTAGCCTGCGGGGGTAATGTGGAGCGCAAGGGCATGTTGGAAGTGGAAGGCGTAGAGATGGAGGCGGACAGTCCGGAGGGGCTGGCCGTGCTCCGGCATGGCGCGGCCCATGTGCTGGCCGCGGCCGCCCGCCATGTCTTCCCTGGGGTTAAGGTCACCATCGGCCCGGCCATTGAGCACGGTTTTTATTACGATTTCGACTATACCCGCGCCTTTACCCCAGAGGATCTCCCGGCCCTGGAGGCGGAGATGCGCCAAATCATCGCCGCGGATCTCCCCTTTGAACGCCGGGAGGTGAGCCGGACGGAGGCGGCCGCCATCTTCCGGGAAGAGGGCGAACTCTACAAGCTGGAGCTTCTTGAGGCCATCGGGGAAGGGGAGAAGGTCAGTCTCTATGCCCTGGGGGACTTTGTGGATCTGTGCCGAGGGCCGCATCTTGCTTCCAGCGGGCGGATTTCCTCCTTCAGGCTTCTCTCCGTGGCCGGTTCTTACTGGCGGGGGGACGAAAAGAATGCCCGGCTGTCGCGCATCTACGCCACGGCCTTCTGGAAAGAGGCGGACCTGCGGAATCATCTTGAACGCCTGGAAGAAGCCAAAAAACGGGATCACCGCAAGCTGGGCAAAGAGCTCGGCCTCTTTGAATTTCACGAAGATACGGCTCCGGGCATGGTTTTCTGGCTGCCCAAAGGGATGCTGGCCCGCTCCATCCTGGAGGATTTTTTGAAGCGCGAGCACTTGCGCCGGGGCTACCAACTGGTGCAGGGACCGCAGATCCTCCGCCGGGAGGTCTGGGTAAAGTCCGGACATTACGATAATTACCGGGAAAACATGTATTTCACGGAGATCGAGGGTGACGGCCACGCCATCAAGCCCATGAACTGCGTGGGACATATGCTTATTTACGGAGCAAGCCAGCACAGTTACCGGGAGCTGCCCTTGCGTATGGCCGAGCTGGGCGTGGTGCACCGGCATGAAAAAAGCGGGGTGCTGCACGGTCTTTTGCGGGTACGCCAGTTCACCCAGGACGACGCGCATATTTTTTGCGCTCCGGAGCAGCTTGAAGACGAAATTCTGGGGGTGATCCGCTTCATCCGCGATCTCTTCGGGCTTTTCGGTTTTGAGTACACCCTGGCTGTGGGAACCAGGCCGGCCAAATCCATCGGTTCGGACCAGGCCTGGCAAGAGGCCACCGAGGCCCTGGTCAAGGCCCTGGAACGCGCCGGCATTCCCCTGCTCCTTAACGAAGGGGATGGGGCCTTTTACGGACCAAAGATCGACTGCCAGGTCACCGACAGTCTGGGGCGCAAGTGGCAGTGTTCCACGGTGCAGTGTGATTTTACCTTGCCGGAGCGTTTTGATCTGGTGTATGTGGGCCGGGATGGGGAGCGCCGGCGTCCGGTCATGGTGCACCGGGCGATTTTGGGTTCCCTGGAACGCTTTATCGGCATCCTTATCGAGCATACCGGCGGCAAGCTTCCTACCTGGATGGCTCCGGTTCAGGCCAGGATTTTGAGCGTGGGCGGAGCGCACGAGGCCTATGTCCAGGAGAAGGCGGCGGAATTGACCAGCATGGGCTTCAGGGTGGAGAGCGACATCCGCAACGAAAAACTTGGCTACAAGGTGCGTCAGGCGCAGGTGGATAAGATTCCCTACATCCTGGTGGCCGGGGATAAAGAGGCGGCGGGCGCGGGATTGAGCGTGCGTCTGGGCGGGGGCGGGGATTTGGGTTTCAGATCCCTGGACGAGGCGGCGGCCATTATCCGGGCCGATTGCGCGGAACCTTTCAGGAGAGGAGGCATGAGCTATAGTTTCTCTTAACAATACCGTCAGACCCAGGCGCGAAGCGCCGCAGGATTCAGTGCGCCGCAATGAGCAGATCCGGGCTTATGAGGTGCGGGTTATTGGGGAAGGGGGCGATCAGGTGGGCATTATGCCCAAATCCGAGGCCGTGGCCTTGGCCCGCGAAGCCGGCCTGGACCTCGTGGAAGTGGCCCCCAACGCCGATCCCCCGGTCTGCCGGGTCATGGATTACGGCAAATTTCGTTACGAAGAACAGAAAAAAAAGCAGGAAGCCAAGAAGCGCCAGGTAGTGGTGCAGATTAAGGAAATCAAGCTGCGTCCCAAGACCGATGAGCACGATTACCAGACCAAGCTCGGGCATATCCGCCGCTTCATCGGGGGCGGAGATCGCTGCAAGGTGACCATTTTTTTCCGTGGCCGGGAGATAGTGCACAAGGATCGCGGCCAAATCATGCTGGACAGGGTCATTGAAGACACCAGAGACATAGCCAAGGTGGATCAGGAGGCCAGGGCCGAAGGGCGCACCTTGCACATGCTCCTCGCTCCCCTGCCCAAAAAGTAATTCTTGCCGGATTTATATTTTTTCGGCATAATTGATCCCTTTGACGCTTTAGGGAGCATTTTCAAAACTAAGGAGTGGATCATGCCCAAGCTCAAGACCAGGCGGGGCGCGGCCAAGCGTTTTGCGCGCACCGGGTCCGGCAAAATCAAGCGCCGTCGGCAGAATTTGCGGCACATCCTGACCAAGAAGAACGCCAAGCGCAAGATGCGCCTGGGCCAGCCGGCTTTGGTGGATACGGCCAACCTGACCGCGGTCAAACGGATGTGCCCGTATATCTAAGGAGATTTTTCCATGCGAGTTAAAAGAGGACTGGCGGCGCACAAACGCCATAAGAAATATCTGGATCGGGCCAAGGGCTTCCGTGGGGGCAGGAGTCTCCTGTACCGCACCGCCCGCGAGGCGGTGGAGCGGGCGCAGGCCTATGCCTTTCGTGACCGCAAGGTCCGCAAGCGGGAATTCCGCAAGCTTTGGATCCTGCGCATCAACGCCGGGGCGAGGCAGCATGGCCTTTCTTACAGCCGTTTCATGAACGGCCTGAAAAACGCGGGAATATTGCTGGATCGCCGGGTACTGGCGGATATGGCGGTGAACGCCAAGGAAGAATTCGCGCGTCTGGTGGAAACCGTCAAAGCCGGGAGCTAGGACGGGCCGGGGCAAGACCCGCGGCCTGCCGACAAGGGACTTTTCATGGGGCTGATCTCTGAATTGGAAAGCCTGGCCGGGGAGCTGGAAAGCGCCTTGGGTCAGGCTGTTTCGTTGCCGGAAGTGGAAGAGTTGCGTATTGCCTTCATGGGCCGCAAGGGCCGGCTGGCGGAACTCATGGCCTCCCTCCGGGAGGCTCCGGCCGAAGATCGACCGGCCATCGGGCAGAAGGCCAACGCCGTCAAGCTTGCCATCTCCGGGATGCTCGAGGACAGGATCGCGGTCTTGCGGGCGCAAAGCGCCGGCCGGGAAGATTTTTTTGATCCCAGCCTGCCCGGCCGCCGTCCCCCCGCGGGGAGCTTGCACCCCATTACCCTGGTGCTGAATGAAATTTGTTCCATCTTTGAGGGGCTGGGCTATGAAGTGGTTTCCGGTCCGGAGGCGGAAACGGACTTCCATAATTTCGCGGCCCTGAATTTCCCCGCGAACCATCCGGCGCGCGACATGCAGGACACGCTGTATATCGCGGACGAGGTTCTTTTGCGTACGCATACTTCGCCCATGCAGGTGCGCTCCATGCTGGAGCGCAAAAAACCTCCACTGGCGGTGATCGCTCCGGGCAAGGTCTATCGCCGGGATTCGGATATCACTCATTCCCCCATGTTTCACCAGGTTGAGGGACTCCTGGTGGGCAAGGACGTTTCCCTTGCGGATCTGCGCGGCACCCTGGCTTATCTGGTCCGCAAACTCTTCGGAGCGGAGGCGCGGGTGCGTTTTCGCCCCAGCTTCTTTCCCTTTACCGAACCCAGCGCGGAGGTGGACGTCACCTGCATCATTTGCCGGGGCGCCGGAGAGACGGCCGGCGAACCCTGCCGGGTGTGCAAGGGTAGCGGCTGGCTGGAGATTCTGGGCAGCGGCATGGTTGATCCCAATGTTTTCAAGGCCGTGGGCTTTGACGAGGATTGCGCCGGCTTTGCCTTCGGCATGGGGGTGGAGCGCATCGCCATGCTCAAGTACGGCATCGGGGACCTGCGCCTCTTTTTTGAGAACGACATGCGCCTGCTGGCCCAGTTTTAACCTGCGGGGAGCTGTTCATGCTGCTTAGTCTGCAATGGTTGCGCGAATTTACGCCTTATGAGGGTACGGCGAAAGATCTGGGCGAAAGGTTGACCATGCTTGGCCTGGAAGTGGAGGCCTTGAACCGTCCCTGCCTGGATATGGAGGAAACCCTGGTGGGGCTGGTGCGGGAATGCGTCCGCCACCCTGATTCCGACCATCTTTCCGTATGCAAGGTGGATGCGGGCGGCCCGGAGGCCCTGCAAATCGTCTGCGGCGCGCCTAATGTGGCGGTCGGGCAATATGTGGCGGTGGCCCCGGAAGGCTCATCCCTCCCCGGCGGGCTTAAGATCAAGAAGGCCAAGTTGCGCGGGGTTCTTTCACAGGGCATGATTTGTTCGGAGCGGGAACTGGGCCTGTCTGAAGATCACAGCGGCATCCTGGTTTTACAGGAAGCCATGCCTGGCCGGGCTTTCACCCCCGGCCGGAAGGCGGCGGAGGCTCTGGGGCTGGATCTGGAGGTGCTGGATATCGGGGTCACCCCCAACCGCCCGGATTGTCTTTCGGTCCTGGGTTTGGCCAGGGAAACGGCCCTGGCCTTCGATCTGCCCCTGAAAGTGCCGTCCCTGGAGCGGGATGGTCTCGAAGGCGGCGAGGGGTTTGGAGATTTCGCCCTGGAAGTGGAAAACGGAGAGATTTCCCCCCTTTATCAGCTACGCCTCATCCGCCATCTGACGGCGGGGCCGTCCCCGGCCTGGATGCGCTGGCGTCTGCGGGCCGTGGGGCAGCGCCCCATTTCCAATCTGGTGGATGTGACCAACTATGTGATGCTGGAACTGGGCCAGCCGTTGCACAGCTTCGATTTTGACCGGCTGCGCGGCCGTCTGGTGCGGGTTGCCAGGGCCGCGCCTGGTGAGCGCCTGGTTACCCTGGACGGGCAGGAAAGAAAACTTTCACCTACGGATATCACCATCCGGGACGCGGAAGGCCCCATCGCCCTGGGCGGGGTGATGGGCGGGGCAAGCACGGCCATCGATGGAGATAGCCGGACTGTACTGCTGGAAGGGGCGATCTTCAACCCGGCCATAGTCCGCCGGACTTCCAGGCGTCTGAACATCTTCAGCGACGCGGCCTACCGCTTTGAGCGCGGCGTGGATCAGCGGATGACCGCCTTTGCCCTGGAGCGGGCCGCTCTGCTCCTGGCCGGGCTGGGTGGAGGCAAGGCGGCCTCCGTGCCTCTGTCCCTGGAGCTTAAGCCCCTGGCCATCCCCAGGCTGCCCTTGCGCCGGGCCAGGGCGGCGGCGCTGATCGGGATTCCGCTGGAAGCGGAATTTTGCGTCTCCACCTTGCGCCGCTTGGGTTGCGCCGTTGAGGAGGAAAAGCGGAAGGAGGCGGATTGGGTGGTGACTCCGCCCAGTTGGCGTCCGGATCTGGAACGGGAGGCGGATCTGATCGAAGAATTGGCCAGGGTCTACGGGGTAGACCGGGTGCCTGAAAGCATTCCGGCGGTCCCCCATACCCTGGATCAGGCAGGCCAGCCGGAATCCCGGCATAAATTTTTGGCCAGGGTCAAAGCCTGGGCCGCCGGAGCCGGGCTGAACGAGGCCGTCACCTTCAGCTTTGTGGGGCATCGGGAACTGGATTTTTTGGCCTTGCCCAGGCAGGGCCGGGTGGGCATAAAGAATCCCCTGAACGCGGATCTGGACGTGTTGCGCCCGGTTCTGGCTCCAGGGCTTTTGAACGCCTTGCGCCATAACCTGGCCCAACGGGCCGCGGGTCTGCGCTTTTTTGAGGTGGCCGCCGCTTTCAGCGAAGATCCGCAAAGTCCTTACGGCACGGGAGTGCGCGAAGAAGCGCGTCTGGGTTTCCTGTTGTACGGGGATCGTTATGCCGCCTCCTGGCCGCGTTCATCCGAAGATGCGGACTACCTGGACCTCAAGGGGCTGGTGGAGCAATTTTTTACCTGCCTGGGGCTGCCTGCCCCGGAATTTGTCCGGGAGGCCACGGGAGAGGGAGCCGCTTACCTGGACCCGGCGGTGAGCCTCCGGCTGAACCGTGAAGAACTGGGAAGCCTGGGGCGGCTCAGGCCTGATTTGGCCGGGTCTTTTTACGCCAAAAAAGAGGTCTGGCTGGCCGAGCTCCTGTTGGATAAAATCTTCGCGCTCTCTTCCAAGGTGAAGGCGTCCTTTGTTCCCTGGCCGGTTTATCCGCCGGTGCGCCGCGATTTGACGGTCATTGCGCCCGCGGATCTGGAAGCCGGAGCCATCCTGGCGGCTATTCACGCCGTCCGTCCGGAATACCTGGAAGAGGCGCGGCTTTGGGATCTTTACCAGCCCGAAGGAAATACGCGGGAGAAGCACCTCACCTGGCGGCTGACCTTCAGGCATCCGGCCAGGACCTTGCTGGACGCCGAAGTTGACGGAATCCGCGACAAGGTGGCTAAAACTCTTGTGGAAAAACTGGCGGTCAGGTTATAGTAAGTCCATGCCCGATCCCAGCTATAAAATAGGCGAAGCCGCCAAACTTCTGCAATTACAGAGTTTTACGCTACGTTTTTGGGAAACCGAATTCCCCCAGCTTCGTCCGGCCCGCACGGAAAAGGGGCAGCGCCTGTACAGCGAGGCCGACCTGGAGCTTCTGCGCCGTATCCGCCACCTGTTGCACGAGCGCGGGCTGACCATCGAGGGCGCGCGCAAGATTTTGCAGGGCCGCTCTGAATCTTTTTCGCCTGGCCAGCCAGTCCAAGATGACGAATTCGCGGATTTGGGTGAAGCCCCCGGCAAGCCCTTGCAGGGGATATTAGTTCAGCCTTCCCGTCCGGCGGCCTCCTTTCCGGCCGGCCAGACGGAGGCGCGGAGCGTCCTCAGTCGGACGCTGGAAGAACTGAAGGATATCAGGGCGTTGCTGCGTCGTGGCGGACCTTTCGCATGATCCTTTCTCCTTCTCTGCTTGCCGGCGACTTCGGGCGTCTGGCCGGGGAATTGGAGGCCCTGGAAGCCGCCGGAATCTCCTGGGTGCATCTGGATGTCATGGACGGGCATTTTGTGCCGAACCTCACCTTCGGTCCGCCGGTGATCAAACAGCTTCGCCGCTCCAGCAAGCTTTTTTTTGACGTGCATCTTATGATTGAGAATCCGGAGCGCTGCCTGGGAGATTTCGCCGAGGCCGGCGCGGATTTGCTGACCGTCCATGTGGAGGCCACGGCCCATCTTTCCCGCGCCCTGCTGGAAATCCGCCGTTTGGGGATCAAGGCCGGCGCGGCCTTGAACCCGGCCACTCCGCTCTCCGCCCTGGAGCATGTCCTGCCGGACCTGGATCTGGTCCTCCTGATGAGCGTGAACCCCGGTTTTGGCGGGCAGAGCTTTCTGCCACTGGCCTATGACAAGACCCGCGCCTTGAAGGAACGGCTGATCCGCGCTTCTTCCACGGCCTTGATCCAGGTGGACGGTGGGGTGGATCCGGAGCAGACCGCGCTCCTTGTCCTGGCCGGCGCTGATGCGCTGGTTTCCGGCACGGCCTTTTTTCAATTCCCGCCTTATGCCGAGAGGTTGAAAACCTTTATGGCCGCGGCCGAGGAAAATAAGCAGGGAGGTTTTTGAATGCCCAGCCGTAAAGAATTGGCCAATGCCGCGCGCGCGCTGGCGATGGACGCCATCCAGCAAGCGCAGTCGGGCCATCCCGGCGCCCCTTTGGGTATGGCGGATATGGCCGAAGTGCTGTGGAACGATTTTATGGCGCACAATCCGGCCAATCCGCGCTGGTTCAACCGCGACCGTTTCGTCCTGTCCAACGGTCATGCCTCCATACTGCTTTACGCGGTACTGCATCTGAGCGGCTACGATCTCAGCCTGGAGGAGATCCGGAATTTCCGCCAACTGGATTCCAAGACCCCCGGCCATCCGGAATACGGCCTCACCCCGGGGGTGGAAGCCACTACCGGCCCGCTGGGGCAGGGCTTGGGCATGGCCGCGGGCATGGCCCTGGCGGAAAAGATCCTGGCCGCGCGTTTCAACCGGGAAGGCTTCAAGGTGGTGGATCATTACACCTATTGTTTTGTGGGCGACGGTTGCCTGATGGAGGGCATTTCCCAAGAGGCCGCTTCCCTGGCCGGAACCCTGAAACTTGGGAAATTGATCGTTCTCTGGGACAACAACGGCATTTCCATTGACGGGCCGGTTGGCGGTTGGTTTTCCGAGAATGTGCTGAAACGCTTTGAAGCCTGTTCCTGGCAGGTGGACGAGGTGGACGGGCATGATCCCGAGGCCTTGAGAAAGGCTATTGCCAGGGCCAGGAAAATCCATGACAGGCCCAGCCTGATCTCCTGCAAGACGATTATCGGCTGGCCCGCGCCCTCCAAGCAGGGCAAGGCGGAAAGCCACGGCGCGCCCTTGGGCGAAGAAGAGGTGGAAGGCGCGCGCCGACAGATGGGCTGGAAATATCCGCCTTTTGAGATCCCCTCGGAGATCCGCCTGGGCTGGGATGCCCGCCTGAGCGGGCAGCAGGCCGAAAAAAAATGGAACAAGCTCTTTGAGACCTATGCCAAGGCCTTTCCCGCGGAGGCCAAAATTTTTGAAGAACGCCTCAAGGGCGAATTCGTCCCGGAATGGAGGGACGAGGCCCTTGAACTGGCCCGTATGTTGCTGGCTGAAGAGGAAAGCTCTTCTTTGCCCTTGTCCATGCGCGCCTTTTCGCGCAAAGTTTTGGGGGCTCTTTGCCGGAACATGCCGGCGTTATTGGGGGGTTCGGCGGACCTCACCGCCTCGGTGGGGGCGCGCTGGGAGGGGGCCAGGGATATTACCCCGGATAACCCGGACGGCGACTACCTTTTTTACGGCGTGCGCGAATTCGTCACGGGGGCGCTCATGAACGGGCTTTCCCTGCATGGCGGCTTCATACCTTATGCCGGGACTTTCCTGGTGTTCGTGGATTATGCCAAGAGCGCCCTGCGCTTGTCCGCCCAGATGAACCGGCAGCTCATCTGGATACTCAGCCATGACTCCATAGGCGTGGGCGAAGACGGTCCTACCCATCAGCCGGTGGAACAGCTTTCTTCCCTGCGTTCCATACCGGGGGTGCAGGTCTGGCGTCCTGGCGACGCGCTGGAGTGCATAGCGGCCTGGATTGGCGCCCTGCGTTACGGCGATGGCCCAAGCTGCCTGGTCTTGCCCAGGCAGAGCGCGCCCAACCTGAACCGCAAGCGGATGGTCCTGGGCGAGATCAAGCAGGTGGCCGAACCCACACCCACGGAAAAGATCCTGCTGACCATCCGCCGGGGGGGGTATATCCTGCGGGAGTGTAAAAAAGGCGACCCCGAGGTTATCCTGATCGCCACCGGTTCGGAACTGTCGTTGGCCGTGGCCGCGGCGGAAATCCTGGAAGCCAGGGAGGTGCAGGTCAGGGTGGTTTCCATGCCCTGCGCCGAGTTTTTTGAGCAGCAACCCGTGTCCTGGCGGAACGCGGTGCTCCCTCCCGCCGTGCGCGCCCGCGTGGCCATTGAGGCCTCCGGCATGGATTACTGGCGCAAGTATGTGGGGCTGGACGGGGCAGTCATCGGCATGCGCGGCTTCGGACGATCCGCCCCCATGAGCGTGCTGTATCAGTATTTTGGTTTTACGGTGGAGAATCTGGTCAAGACCGCGGAAAAACTCCTGAAAACGAGGTAAATGGCGCCCTCTTACCCGCCGTCTCCGTGGAAAACAACCCGGTTGCGTCCGCTTTCTTTGGCCTGGTAAAGGGCTTCGTCCGCGCTTTTGGTCGCCGCGCCCAAATCGTTCACCGGGGCCGCGCAAGCGATGCCGAAGCTGGCGGAAACCGGTATTTCCCGGCCTTCATATTCCATGGGCGTTTTGCATATATCCTGCCGGATGCGTTCCGCGACATTGAGCACACGGGCTTTATCAACATCGGGAACCAGCAGGATAAATTCCTCTCCGCCGTAGCGGCCGAATAAATCATACGGCCGTATGGCCTGCTTCACCCGTTGGGCGGTTTCCCTGAGTACCTTGTCTCCGGCGAGATGTCCGTAATGATCATTCACGTTTTTAAAATGATCCAGATCCAGGATGATCACGAAACATTCGTCGCCCTGCCTCAGCGTCCTTTCAATCTGGACCTGGGCCATTTCCATGAAACAGCGCCGGTTGAAGATGCCCGTGAGTGAGTCCGTGTTGGCCATATCCTTGAGCTTTTTGTTAAGCTTCACGTCCCTTATGAGTAAAACCACGGTCGCGGCCAGCATAAGCGAAAGCACGCTGACAAAAATCGTCAGGAAAAAGGCGCGCTCCTCGGCCAGCTTTTTTGAATAGTCAAACATCCGGCTGGTCCAGGCTATTTCGATGGCCTCCGTGGTCACATACTGCTGCGCCTTGCCGATGATGGAACAGAGAATCCGGTCGTCTTTATGGAAACCGAAATAGGAATCCATGGGCACGTTCAGCTTGATGTTGATCTTGAAGCCCGACTTTTCATGGTAATGGTTTTGGGTGATCAGCATGTGCTCTGAACCCATGAGCAGATCCACCTCCCCGTTCTCCAGCGCCTCCAGGCATTTCCAAAGGGTGTCGTATTCCTTCAGGTTGTTGTTGTTGGGGAAAAGTTCACGGTATATATCTTCGTGCCCGGATTTTTTCATTACGCCCACGGTGGCCCGCACCACCTGGTAGCTGGCCAGGTTCGGGTAATCCGACCTGGACATGATCGCGTAGTAGGAACGGGAATAGGGAACCGCGCCCCACAGGAAATGCTCTCTTCTCGCCTTGGAGTGTAAAAGCTGGGCGACCATGTGGATCTCGCCGGTTGTCAGCTTGTCCAATATCTCTGCCCAGGTGCCCCCGTGGGCGGCGGCCATCTCAAATTGCATGTCCGTGAGCCTGCTGATTTCCTTCAGGACGTCGGCGGCGATGCCTTGAAATTCTTTTTCCTTAGCGTTGTAAAAGCCGACCGGGTAGTTATCGAGCTCAAAGGCGACGTCGATTGTCGCCCCGCGTTGCCGCAAATCGTCAATGTAGGCCTTTTCCTCGTCGGTGAAGGAGCGATGCAGCTTGTGCCGCGCGTATTCCAAATCTCCCTCTTTATAGAGGGAGTAGAGCTTGTCCACCCCTCCGGCGGCAATGTATTTGTTCAGCGCCGAGATGATCGGGGCAAGCTCGGGGTTGGCGGTGGTCATGGAAACGGGCGAGTGCACCATGGGAAAAAAGAGGGCGGAACGCACAAAGGGATATTCGCCAAAGACCGGGTCCGAGACTCCTTCGTCAATAAAGGCGTCAATCTTGCCGTCCCGGATCATCATCGCGGCGTTATGGTAATTTTCGACATCTACGGATTGAAAGGTCACGGGATAGGCTTTTTTGATGGAATCCGCGGTGATCGAACCCTCCAGAAAACCGATTTTAAGACCGTTGAGGTCGGTCTCGGTCTGAATGGCGTTCGAATCCGCGTGCATAAAAATCCGCAACAGGCGCTCGGCTATGGGGAAGGACATGCCGTAGGTCAGCATCCGCTCTTCCGTGGGGGTAAGTTCTCCAGTGAAATCAAGAGCGCGGGAGTTCAGCCTGTGCAGCATGTCGTCCCATTCGCATATTTCCGGAACAAAAGGCAGCCCGAAGAGTTTCGTTAAAAGCGCGCAAAATTTTATGGTAAAGCCGGCCTGGGAACCATCGGGCAGTAAAAAGGCTTCAGTGGCGAGCAAGGCGCCGTATGAAAATTTTTCCCGGCCGGCCTTCAGGGCCTCGATGGCGGATATTTCTTCCGTGGTCACGCCAGGAATGTCCCGGTAGGAGGTTATCTCGGAAGCCGCGCCGCGCCCGGCGGAAGAGCCGATAATCGACAAGAGCGCAAGACAGATCAAGACATGTTTCATAGGCTAGTCGTGATCTCCGGCTTCGTCCGCCTGGGCGCCCTTGGGCGCGGTGACGCCGGAGGAGGCGTTCAAGGGTTGGTTCAGGCGGGTTTTTATGCGTTCCCTGTTGGCCAGGCTGAAGCCGTTTTCCGCCGGGGCCAGCACATAGAGGTCCTGTTGTCCGAAGCCGTGAGCGTCCCAGCGCATGGGCGCGCCGCTCCAGGGCAGGGGCGGCAGGGTGGCCAGGGCGGCATTGACTTCGCTGGGATCGGCCAGGCGTGTGGGCAGGTTAAGTCCGGCGGCCATGATGGCGAAATCATAACCCAGGGAAAGCCAGAAATCGGCAATTTCATTTCCGCTCAGGGCCGCCGCGCTACGCAGCAGACCTCCGGAAGGGCTGATGGTCTGCGGGTTCCAGGCGCCGGGGAAAACGGTCAGGCGGTAGTTGCGCAACCCCAGGCGCTGTTGCGAGATTAAGCCGTGTTCCCAGAGGTTGGTGCCCATGAAGAGGATTCTGTTGTCCAGGCAATAAAAGACATGGGAGATAATGCGCGAGGCGTTGCTCCAGTTATCCGGCAGAAACATGACCTGGAAGTCCGGTTCGGGGTTGGTGGGGAGATCCGTTTGCAGGCCCAGGAAATCCGAGACGCTTTTCACCCAGAGCTGGTATTGGTCGGCCGGGTAATAGCCGGCCCTGGTCACGTCCACCTCATTTTCGGCGGCCTGGCTGTAAAAGAGCTCAAACATCTGCCGGCCGTATTCGCCGGAATCCGGGGCGAAGATGGAGTAGCTGGTCAAGTCCAGGTCCATGGCGTAGTTCAGCATAACCCGCACCTGATCCTGGCGGGAAGGGAAGAAGCGCCAGGCGTACAGGCCTTCGTCGTCTTCGTCCAGGTTGGGCAGAAAGGCGAAATACGCGCGTTTATTCAATAGTCCGGCGTCTTTTATACTCAGGTAATCCTCACGGCGCAGGGGACCGCCGACAATGCGCGCCTCCGCGGGCAAGGCGGCCAGGTTTGCCAGCCAGTCCGGATTATCGCTGTCAATGACGTAGATATGCAGGAGGCGCCCGTAATGGGCCAGGCCGTTGCGGACTACTTCCGCGCCCTTGATGATCTTTTCAGACAGGTTGCCGTATGGGCCGGAGATAGGCAACACCAAGGCCAGGGCCGGGTTTTTGTGCCGGAGCGGCTTCAAGACCTGCCAGTCCGGATGATTCCAGGATTGAAAAAGGCTCTGGTTCGCAAGCTGGGAGCCGTCCTTGGTGTAATAGACGTTTTCTTTGGCCTGGTTCCGGTGCTGGGGCTCCCAGAACAGCCGGCGGGCGTTTTCCAGGCGGATCAGCCCGTAAGGGTAGCGGTTTTCGTTGCTGTCGTTGGTCGCGGCCATGAGGCTGCCCAGATTGGAGGAAGGCAGGGTGTGCAGGAGATGGAACAGGCGGTTTTCCAGGTAACGCCTCCGGGCGGGCTCTTCCCCGTTGTACAGGCGTTCCAGGCCGGATAGGGATTCACGCCAGGACGGGCTTTGCAGGCGCTGTTCCAGCAGGAAGAGCATGGCCGCATCGACCAGGGCGGGGGGGTGTCCAACGGGGGATTCGGAAATGGATCTGGCCCTCCAGGCGGACTCGCTTGTAGGCAGGAGGAGCATGGCACGATGCCAGATTTCCAGCCATTCTTCCGTTATTTCCATAGAGCTGGCGGCTCGCCAGCGATCCAGGGAGGTCAGGGCTTCCATGGGATGCCGGTTTTCCGTGGCGGCCAGGGCCTGTAAACGCCAAGCTTCGGCCAGTTGGGACAGGGGGGCCTCGGCCTTGGCGGTAAATTCCGCGGCCATCACCTCCGTGAGCGGCAGATTGCCGGCGGCGTAAGCGGCTTCAATATTTTCCAGGGAGATGGTCTGCCGACTCTCCCTCCCCCATCCGTGGGGCAGATGGTCCGGCCTTGGACGGGTGCGTGGGGCATCACACGCGGCCATACAGAGGCAGAACAAAAGGCAGATCGCCGACCAACCAGAGGAGCGGGAAAAATCTTTCCAGGGCATCTCAGAACTCCATTCCGCAATGGGTTCGCAATATACATTACCCGCGTAGTTTGTCAATCCGGAGGCGAAACGGGCGGCGCGTTGCCAAAAGAAGTTCGGTAGGCTATTAAAAAAGGCGGTTCCGCTGGCGATCCCGGATTTACGGCCTGCGGCCGGAGGGAATATGGATCAGAAACAGGTGATAAGCACTTATTTGCCGGGTGTGCTGGTGCTGACCATCGTGCGCCGCTCTCATGGGGAAAAGGTGATGCGGGTGGTCAAAGGGGCTGGCGGCCGGGGGGGAACCATCGTCCAGGGGCGCGGCACGATTAACAACAAGCTGGCCCACCTCCTGGGGCTTGACAGCGAAGCGGTGGAATTGATTTTTACCTTGGTGGATCGGGAAATAACCGACGTGGTGTTCGCGGCCCTGCGCACGGACGCGGAAATAGGCAAACTGGGCAACGGGGTTTCTTTCGGCCTGGACGTGCAGGGCATCCTGCGCCGGATACACAGGGATAGCGCCGTAAATGGCGGAACGGATATTTTGGCTTCCAACGCGCAAACCGAGGGAAAGGTTATGAGCCAGGCCGAACATGAGCTTATTGCGGTTATTGTCAATTTTGGCTTCGCCGATGATATTATGGACGCGGCCCGTAAGGCGGGGGCGACCGGCGGCACGATCATGAACGCCCAAGGTACGGTCCGGGCCGGCGAAGAGGTGAAGTTTTTCGGCATCACCATCGTGCCGGAAAAGGAATTTATCATCATCGTGGTGCCTAAGGACAAGGCCGAGCCTATCCTCAAGGCCATCCAGGAAGTGCCTTGCCTCAGCGAGCCGGGGGTGGGCATAGCCTTCAGCATGGATGTGCTGCGTTTCATGCAGCTCGGCCAAAAGGCGCGATAGAAGGAGAAACGGGCTAGATTATCCCCATTGTTTAACATTGGAGAACTGAGTGCTTCCGACACTTACGCATAAGCTTAGAGAATCGGCTGTTTCCGTCATCCCGATCATGGCGCTGGTGGCGATTCTGCATTTTACCATCGCCCCGCTGGGAGCTGGACAGTTGCCGCAGTTCATCATAGGAGGCCTTCTCCTGATCCTTGGTTTGGCCGTATTTCTCATCGGCGCGGAATTGGGCATGGTGGCCTTCGGGCAGAAAACCGGCTCCGCCCTCACCCGCCGCCGCAACCTGCCGTTGATCCTGGGTGCGGTCATGGCCATTGGCTTCGCCATAACCATTGCCGAACCGGATATACAGGTGCTGGGCAAACAGGTGCACGCGGTCAGGCATTCCATTGACCGACAGACCCTGATCTTGATGATCGCCTTGGGAGTGGGCGGTTTTCTCATGCTGGGAGTGGCGAAAACCGTGTTCCAGTTGCCGTTGCGCTGGCTGCTGGTCGGTTTTTATCTGCCGGTTTTCGGGGCCTGCGCCTTTGTGGACGCGGTTTTTGTGGGTGTGGCCTTTGACGCGGGCGGGGCGACCACCGGCCCGATCACCGTGCCCTTCATCATCGCTATGGGCGTGGGCGTGGCTTCTGCCGCCAAGAGAGAGAAGGAAGACGACGACTCCAGTTTCGGCTGGGTCGGTCTGGCCTCCATCGGCCCGATTGTGGCCGTGGCTTTCATGGGCATGATCTCGCCGGCCACCGCCAGCCCGGAGGACTCGGCCGCAGGCGAAATGGCCGCTGAGGGGCTGGTGGAGCGCTTTTTGCTGCACGCGCTACCGGAAGCGGCCAAGGATATCAGCATGGCCATTCTGCCCATCTTCCTAATTTTCCTGCTTTTCCAGGCCACACTTCTGCGGCTGCCGGCCGGGCAGATGCGCCGCATGACCTTGGGCTTCCTCTATGCCTCCATCGGGCTGGTGGTTTTCATGACCGGGGTCAGCGGCGGCTTTATTCCGGTCGGGTATTCCCTGGGCGTGACCTTGGGAACGATGGGTGGAGCGGCGCTCGTTCCCGTGGGCTTTCTTCTGGGCGCGGTGGTGGTGTGCGCCGAGCCGGCTGTCTGGGTGCTGAACGAGCAGGTCGAGGAGCTTTCCGGCGGACACATCCGCCGTTCGCTCATGCTGGCCGCGCTTTCCATAAGCATTGCCTGCGCGGTGGCCCTGGGCATGATCCGGGTGGTCACGGGGCTGAGCATATGGTACATCCTCATACCCGGCTATGCCTTGGCCCTGGGGCTGACTTTTTTCAGCCCGCGCCTGTTCACGGCCGTGGCCTTCGACTCCGGCGGAGTGGCTTCTGGCCCCATGTCTTCGACTTTTGTGCTCTCGCTGGCTTTGGGAGCCTCTTTCGGGGCTGGAGGGAACCCGGCCACGGACGCCTTCGGCATGATCGCCATGATCGCCATGGCCCCGCTGATCACCATCCAGCTCCTGGGGTTGATCTTCAAGTCCAAGGCGAAGAAACTGGGGGAAATGAGCAGGAGGCAGAACGAGGAACCGGGGAACGTGGCGGGCTCATGATCCTTCCCGGCTGAAGCTGATGCCCTCCGGTTCCAGGCGGGCGTTTTTGCGGCCGGGAAACTGGAAGAGGGCGCCGGTCTTCTTTTTTTGCCAGGCCCGATCCAGAGCCAGGAGGTTGTTCAGCAAGGGCTGACCTGGACCAAGGGCCTCCAGCCTGGCTTTGTACAGGCGCAGGCGCAGGGCCTTATCCAGGCCGCGCAGCAGAGAAGAGAGGAGCAGGCTCTGGTCTTCAGGATGGGTGGGCAGGTGAGGGGCCAGGAGCCCCTGGAAATATTCGGAGTCCAGCCCGGCCAGGCGGCGCATCCCGGCCGCCGCTTCCAGGAAGGAAGGGTTCTCGCGCAGGAAGAGGGGCAGGATTTCCGCCCGTACCCGGTTGCGCAAAAAGGCCGTATCCCGGTTCAGGGGATCTTCGATCCAGCCTAACCCCAGAGCGCGCAGAAAGGCTTCGATCTTCGTCCGTTCCGTAAAAAGCAGGGGACGGAGCAGACGTTCTTTCCGATCCAGGGCGGCCATGCCGCCCAGAGCCGGCCAGCCTCCGCCGCGGATGAGCCGCATGAGAATATCTTCGGCCAGGTCGTTCAACTGGTGGGCATAGACGATCCAGCGTTCCGGAGCAGCATCCCGCAGGGAGCGCAAAAAATCCAGGCGGGCGGCGCGTCCGGCCTCTTCCTTGCCGATTTTCCTTTCCTCGGCCAGAGCGGCAACCGCGATTCTCCGGTTATGGCAGGTCAGGCCGTGATCTTGGGCCAGTTCCAGGGCGGCCTGGAGATCCCGGTGCGAATCCGGGCGCAGGGCGTGGTCCAGGTGGGCCAGGGACAGGGTAAAGCCCAGGCGCGGGGCCAGGGCCAGGAGGACGTAAAAGAGGGCGCTGGAATCCGCCCCTCCGGAGTAAGCCAGGGTCAGCTCCAGCCCGGCTACGTTCAGGCCGCATTCTTCCACGATGAAGCGTTCCACCTCCAGGCAGAAGCGGGCCTCCGGCGCGGGAAGCCGGTTCAGGGCGAAGGCAGTCTGAGGCATGGCGTCCGGCTGGGCATTACAGGATATAGCGGTTTAGATCCTGGTCCGCGCGCACATCTTTGAGTTGGGAACAGACGTAGTTTTTGTCCACCGTGATAACCGCCCCTTGCATGTCCGGGGCGTTGAAAGAGAGCTCGGCCAGGATTTTCTCCATGATGGTGTAAAGCCTCCGCGCCCCGATATTTTCCGTCTGCCGGTTGACCGTTTCGGCGAAAGAGGCGATTTCCTCCAGGGCTTCCGGATGAAACTCCAGGGTCACGCCTTCCGCGCCAAGCAAGGCCGAGTATTGGCGGATCAGGGCATTGCGCGGCTCGGTCAGGATGCGCAGAAAATCCTCTTTGGTCAGGGCCTTGAGCTCCACCCGCAAGGGGAAGCGGCCCTGGAGCTCCGGCATGAGGTCCGAGGGCTTGCTCAGGTGGAAGGCCCCGGCGGCGATGAACAGGATATGGTCCGTGCGCACGGCTCCGTATTTGGTGCTGACCACGCTTCCTTCCACGATGGGCAAGATATCGCGCTGCACGCCCTGGCGGGAGACGTCGCCCCCGCCCCGGCGGCTGTCTTCCGAACTGGCGATCTTGTCAATTTCGTCCAAAAAAACGATCCCGGTCTGTTCGACCCTTTCCCTGGCCAAATCCACCACCTTGTCCTGGTCAATCAACTGATCGCTCTCCTCCTGCAGGAGAATTTCATAGGCGTCCTTGACTCGCAGGGTGCGGCGCTTGCGCTGGGGGGGGAACATCTTGCCGAACATGTCTTTGATCTGGCTTCCGGCCTGCTCCATGCCCGGCAGCCCCATTCCCATGAATTCGACTTGCGGTCCATGGGTTTGCACCTCCATGTTGACTTCCCGCTCGTGGAGCTTCCCTTGGCGCCAGAGTAGGCGCATTTTTTCCCGGGTGTCGCCCATGGAGGCGGGGGGGGCGTCCAGGCGTGGCGCTCCGCCAGGCAGGAGCAGGTCCAGCAGGCGATCTTCCGCCTTTTGTTCAGCCTGTCCGCGCACCAGGTCGTTTTGCTCCGAGCGCGCCATGTTTACCCCTATTTCCATGAGATCGCGGATCATCGATTCCACGTCCCGGCCCACATAGCCCACTTCGGTGTATTTGGTGGCTTCCACCTTGATGAAGGGAGAGGCGCAGAGCTTGGCCAGGCGGCGGGCGATTTCCGTCTTCCCCACCCCGGTGGGGCCGATCATGATGATGTTTTTGGGGGCGACCTCGTCGCGCAGATCCTCGGGCAACTGCTGGCGGCGCCAGCGGTTGCGCATGGCGATGGCCACCATGCGTTTGGCGTCATCCTGGCCGATAATGTATTTGTTCAATTCCGCGACGATCTGCCGGGGGGTGAGGGTCATGCTCATGGCCGCGTTCCCTGCGGGCTATTTGCCGGCAATGCTGACAATGAAGGTGTTGCCGCCCCGGTTGATCTGCAGGATGATCGCCCCTTGCTTCTGCAAGAGGGCGTTTGCCTCTTTGTTGAATTCATCCACGCTGCCCACCGGCTTGCGCCCGATGCCCAGGATCACGTCGCCGCGCTTTATCCCGGCCTTGCTCCCCAGTTTTTCCGGGTCCGCCTGGATCACCAGGAGCCCTTGCTTGGGGGTCAGGCGCAGGTGCGAGGCCTCCTGCTCGTTCAGAGGGCGGATTTGCAGCCCCAGGCTGGAAGAATCCGAGGCATCGCCCTCCGTTGACGGGGCGCCGGAATCCGCCAGGTTGAGATCGCGTTGCATCAGCTTGATTTTAAAGGCCATGGCCTTGCCGTCGCGCCAGACGGAGGCGTTGACCGTATCGCCAGGCTTGCGGCGCATAATGGTTTGTTGCAACTCTTCCGGGTTGCGGATCTCCTGGTCGTCAATTTTCAGGATTACATCCCCTGGTTCTATGCCGGCCTGGGCCGCCGGCTGGTTGGGGATAACCCCGCCGATGAGCGCCCCCTTGGCCTCGGGCAGCCCTAGGGCCTTGGCCGTGGCCGCGTCCACTGTCTGGATGGTCACGCCCAGCCAGCCGCGGGTGACCTTGCGATCGGTTTTCAGGTTGTCGATGATCTCCCTGGCTAGGGAAGAAGGGATGGCAAAGCCGATGCCCTGGGCCTGGGAGGCGATGGCGGTGTTGATGCCGATGACCTCTCCGCGCAGGTTGAGCAACGGTCCGCCGCTGTTCCCCGGATTGATGGAGGCGTCGGTTTGCAGGAAGCGCACCAGGGAGGAGGTGTCAATATTCCGGAATTTCGCGGACAGGATGCCCGCGGTGACCGTGTGATCCAGCCCCAGGGGGTTGCCGATGGCCACCACCCATTCCCCCACCTCCAAGGCGTCGGAGTCGCCGAATTTGATGAAGGGCAGCTTTTGGGGAGATTCAATTTTCAGCAGAGCGAGATCCGTTTCCTTGTCCACGCCGATTACCTCGGCATCAAAGGAGGTGTCCTTGTTTCTGGAGGAATCAAAGTTGATCCGGATGACCTCCGCCCCTTCCACCACATGGTTGTTGGTGACGATATAGCCGTCCTCGGAGATGATGAAACCTGAACCCAGAGAGCTTTGTCGGCGGCCCTGCGGGGGCATGCCCGGTCCGGGGCGGCCGAAGGGAAAGAAAAAGTCAAAATCCTCGTCAAAAGGGGAGGGAAATGGGGAAAAGGACCGGCCTCGCGCGCGGGAGGCGCGCTCGGTGCTGACATTGACCACGGCCGGGCCGACTTCCTTGACCAGATCCCGGAAGTCGGCGCGTGGGATGATCCCTGCATACACTTCTTTTGGCAGTTTTTTGATGGCCTCGGCCAATTCAGCCACTTCCGGGGCATTCAATTTGCCCGGCAGGGCGCGTATAGCTTCGGCCAGATCGGATACAGAAGCTATGGCGGGCGAAGCCAGAAGCAGAGCCAGAATCAGGGCGGCCGGGATTTTCAGGATATAGACAAGTCTTTTCATGGAAACTCCTTATGCGCCTTATCCGCCTCCCGTTCCGGGAGGATTTTTTCCTTGATATAGATAGGCCCGAATTTGAATAAGTAAAGCGGCGGCGAGGTATTTTTCTACTCGGGCAGGATGGGGGCCGGGTGGAGATCTTCCCAGGCCGTGTCCCGGATCGTGCTCTCCCATCCCAGGTAACGCCAGGCGTAAACCCGGTTGTCTTTCCCGAGACGCGCCTGCAGGTGGAACAGGCCGTCATCCGTGCCCAGGCACTCTTTCAGGAAATTGGGCAGGGAATATATGTAGCGCAAATCCTTGAAGGTAAGCTCTTTTAGCCCTTGGGGGTTTATCGTTGATTCCAGGGTGGGGAAATGCGCGAATTCCCTGTATTCACCGAAAATGGGCAGAACTTCGGCCAACCTCTGCCATAGTCGAGGGGGTACCTTGGAATAGGCCGGCGGGTCGAAATGCGGCCTTGTGCTGAATTTGTGGGTGGCCACCCACTGCATCCGGTATTCTTCGGAGTTTTCCGCCACCGCCTTCCAGTAAAAAGGAGAAAAGAGAACCGGCGTCAGGGTGATTTTTTCGGCCGCCGTGCCCACTTCGGTATAGTCGCGGTTGAACTTGCGGCTCAAACCCTCGTGGATGCCCAGGCAGATCAGCGGGTAGAGCAGCGCCCAGAATATGGCATAGCGCGCCCAGGTGACCTGCGCGGCGAGTTTCGCCCGGCTTTTGAAATTCCGTAGGCAATAAAATAAAATGATCAGCAGGGGGATGGTGAGTAGCGGGTCAACGATGAACAGGGCCGGGACCGCTACCCGGTAATTGCTGAATGGCCAGAAGATCTGCGTGCCGAAGCTGGTCATGCAGTCCAGGTACAGATGTAAGCCTAGCCCGAGCAGGGCGACCAGGAAGATTTGCCCCAGGCTCCAGTCATCCGGTCTGGCGATGACGGCCAGGCCGTCCACCACGCGCACGGCATCATTTTTGACATGCAGGTTGGAAAGGAAGAACTTGAAGCTCAGAGCCAGGAGCAGGGCGGCGGTGGAAATGGAAAGTATGGAGTGGGTAAGGCCACGGTGGATGGAAAACATGGCGTGGGCGGAGGATCCGGCCAGAATGTCAATATCCGGCAGAATGCCGGCGGTGATGCCGAAAAATACCAGGGGCCACATGCGCGGCGCCCGGGAAAACGCCAACGGAGTGAGCGCCCCGGCCGCCAAGTGGGTGACGGAATCCATTTGTGTTTATTCTCGTATTGTTTTATGGTGAATCGAATGAGAGATGTACTTTAATATACTTGCCGTCCGCCGACAAGGGGCGGACGCCCGATTTTGAGAGGAATTACATGCGTAAACCGTATTCCGCCATTACCGCCGAGGGGTATCCGGCCATATTCAGCGCCGGGTTCACCGCCCTGGTGTTCGCGGTGATGCAGTGGTGGCCGCTGGCCTTGCTGTCTCTGCTGTGCACCGCCTTTGCCTGTCATTTCTTCCGCGACCCTGAAAGGGTGGTCCCGCAAGGGGCGGACCTGGCGGTCAGTCCGGCGGACGGCAGGATCATCCGCATCGCCCAGGCCACGGAGCCTTTCAGCGGTCAGAGCCGGCAGTGCGTCAGCATTTTCATGAATGTCATTGATGTGCATGTGAACCGCGCGCCGGTAAGCGGCACGATTCAGGCCATAGAATACAAGAGCGGGCGTTTTCTGAACGCCAGCCTGAACAAGGCTTCGGAAGACAACGAGCGCTGCCTGTATTCCCTGGAGGATGCCGAAGGCCGGCTCTGGACCTTTGTGCAGATCGCCGGGCTGATTGCCCGTCGCATCGTCTGCCGGGTGGAAGAAGGCGACTCCCTGGTCCGGGGCGAACGCGTAGGCATGATCAAGTTCGGTTCCAGGGTGGATGTCTATCTGCCGGAGAGTTACACCGCCAGCGTGACGGTGGGAGATGCGGTGCTGGCCGGGCACAGCGTCCTTGCCCGCAAGAGCGGCTCCGGACACTGATATGCCGGGGGATGTTCAGGAACGGCCCGCGCGCCGCGGGGTCTATATCCTGCCCAACTTGGTCACGGTGGGGAGTATGTTCGGCGGCTTCCTGGGAATGCTCTGGGCCATTGAGGGACAGTACACCCATTGCGCCGTGGCCGTGTTCGTCAGCGCCTTCCTGGACGGCATGGACGGGAAGATCGCCCGTATGACCCACAGCGCCAGCGCCTTTGGCGTACAGATGGATTCCCTGGCCGATGCCGTGGCTTTCGGGGTCACTCCGGCCTTGATGGTTTATCTTTGGCAACTAAAGGATATGGGGGGGAGACTGGGGCTGGCCGTGGCCTTTTTATTCATGGCCTGCGGGGTGTTGCGTCTGGCCCGCTTTAACGTGATGACCGGGAGCGTCAGCAAGAAGTTCTTCATCGGTCTGCCCATCCCGGCTGCGGCCTGCGCCCTGGCCGCTCTGGTGCTCTTTAACCAGCACCTCCCTGTCAGTGTGCAACCCGCGTTGCCGGCGGTAAGCTTGGGGTTGACCATGTCCCTGGCCCTGCTCATGGTCAGCCGGATACGTTATTTTTCTTTCAAGGAGTTCGGTTTTTTCCGTACCCATCCCTTCAGGGCTCTGGTGGGCATGCTACTGCTTTTTGCCGTCCTGATCACCGAGCCGCGCATCTTCGGTTTTTCTTTTTTCATAGGCTACCTGCTTTCCGGCCCGATTTACACCTTCTTCTTTTTCCGGCGCAAAATTCCCTCCGAAGGCGCGGAACCATCGCCCGCGCGCCGGTAATGCCCCATCACCGGTTCAGCTGGCCTTTCAAGTCCTGAATCCGTGCGAAGGATCGCCGCAGGCGCTCTTGGGGGATTTCGCCCTGGCGGTACAGATCCATTAAGGTCAGCCAGGCTTCTTCGGCAAGTCCCTGACGGTAATCCAGGTTGTTTCCCAGGATGAAGACATCCACTCCGGCCTGGATCCCCAGGCGCAAGGTCTCGCGCAGGGAGTAATGTTCGGTGATCGCCCGCATCTGCAGGTCATCGCTGAAGACTACCCCCTGCCAACCCAAATCGTCGCGCAAAAGCCGGTCAATGATCCGGGGCGAAAGGCTGGCCGGAAGGCGCGAATCAAGCCCGCGCTGAAAAAGATGCCCGGCCATGACGGCGTAGGCTCCCGGTTGGGCGAGGAGGAACCGGTAAGGCTCAAGTTCCTCCGGCCTCCAACTGGCGCTGATGTCGGCCAGTCCCAAATGGGTGTCCTGGGCCGCGCTCCCGTGTCCTGGAAAGTGTTTGAAACAGGCGATGACGCCGGCGCTGTTCAGGCCGCGCATGAAGGCCAGTCCCAGGCGGGCGGCGTCTTTCGTCAGGACTCCGAAGGATCGTCCCAGGGCGCCGATGGCCGGGCTTTTCGGGTTAAGGTCCAGGTCGATGACCGGGGCGAAATTCAGGTTCAGGCCGATCTCGGCCATTTCAAGCCCTTGGCCGGCGGCCAGCTTAAAAACCTCTTCAGCGGAAAGACGCCCCATTTCACTGGCCGAAGGCAGCCCCCGGAAGCCTTGGGCTGGCTTGAGACGCTGCACCAGGCCTCCTTCCTGGTCCACGGCAATGAAAAGCGGCATGGGCGCGACTCTGTTCAGCTCCGCGCACAGGGCGCGGAGCTGCTCCCGGCTGCGAATGTTGCGCGGCCCGCCACCTGATGAAGAATCGCGGTCAAAGAGGATCACCCCCCCCAGACGCCCTTGGCGGATCAACTCCATAACCAGCGGCAGGTCGCCTTCTCCGGCTCTTTCCCCGCGAAATCCCAACATGAGCATCTGGCCGAGCATGATCTCCGGGTCCGCTTCCGTGGCCCTGGCCGGGGCAAGCAGACAGGTCAGGGCGAGGATTTGCAAAAGCCCGAGCCCTATTTTCATGTGCTCCTCTCCAGGAGTTCACCCAGGCGAACCGTGTAATTGTGCCGGGATTGGATCTCCGCCTGCCATTCCCGGCGCAGCTTCTCCCGGCGGCTGGGGTCGGCGCGCAAGCGGGCGGCCAGTTCCGGCAGTTCTCCAGGGGCATGAAAGGTCACTTCCCTGGTAAGTTCCTCTGGAAAAAGAGTCAGGCCGGGGTTCCAGTCGGTCAGGCAGAAGCCGCCGGCGGCCCAGACATCGTAGATGCGCTGGCTGAGTCCGGCCGGCAGGAGCAGGCTGTTCAGGTTCAGTGAAAAATCCGCCCCTTGGTAGAGGAGGGGGAGATCATCATAATAATCCAGCGGGCCGCGCAGATCCAGGGCCGCTTCCAGACCGCGCCCGGACAGGGCCGGAAGGAGCTCCTCCCGCCAACCGGCGTCTCCGAAAAGAGTCAGTCCGCCTTGGCCGCCACAGACCGCCGTGAGACAGGCTACGCGCCACCAGGCGTTGCACATAGCCGCCCCCAGGCCGGGGAGCCGGGCTTTTTTCCCCGGCCAGAATACTGCGGGGTCTTCCAGGCACAGGCGGCGCATCCACCAGGCAAAATCCGGCCGCTCCTCCGCAGTCTTAAAACCGCGGTCCATACTTGTTCGGGCCTGCTCCAGGAGTTCTTCCGGCGCTTTCTGGCCGCGAAAAAATTCTTCCCGTCCGGGAAAGGCCGTCCGGCCCGCAAAGACGATTCCGCGCAGTCCCGCCAAGCGGGGCGGTGGGGCCGCCTTGGGCGGCGGCGTGAATCCGGCGGCCAAGGGCAGGTGCAGAACCTTCGTGGCCCCGGCCGCTTCCAGGGCCGCGACAAAAGAGTGGTCGGTAACGGCCAGAGTCAGTTCCTTCCAGGAGGGATCGCGCGCGCCGGAGAGAATATGCCAGGGATTGTCCACAAACCAGGCCAGGACCGGGATCCCGGCGGAGAGAATGAGCCGCCCGGCCTGGCGGATGCCCAGAATCCCTTCCAGGTTCACGCTGAAGAAGAGGGAGGGTTTTTGATCCAACAGGCGGGGCAGGTAATGGGGGGAACCTGGATCGTCCAGTTCTTCGGGCCGGGGGCGGATCACCATGAAGCCCAAGGAGGTGAAGGCCAGAGCCAGCTCCTGGCGTAAAAGGACACGTCCGTTATCCGGCAGGATGACCAAGGAGCGGTGCCCGCGCGCCGCGTGTATGCTTCCAGACATGAAAACCCGCTTGGAGCTTTTGACTTTTTACGATATGAGCTTTCTGGAATTGTACCCATGAAAAAATACCGTGACCACTTTTTTTTGCGGGCCAAAAGGGAAAATTATCCGGCCCGTTCCATATACAAACTGAAAGAGATCCAGGCGCGCTTCGGAATTTTCCGGGCCGGTCGGAAGGTGTTGGATTTGGGCGCGGCTCCGGGCTCCTGGTCCCTGGGAGCGGCGGAACTGGTCGGACCGGAAGGCTTGGTGCTGGGCTTGGACCTGCGCTGGACGGAAGTGGTTTTTCCCGGTCAGGTGATCTTTATGCAAGGGGACATTTTCGCCCCTTCGCCGGAATTCGCCATGGCCTTGCGAGAGCGCGGTCCCTTTGACGTGGTGCTCTCGGATATGGCCCCCGCCACCACCGGGCACCGGGCCACGGATCAAGCTCGCTCGGCCGCCCTGATTCTGGAAGCCCTGAATCTGGCCCGGCGCTGCCTGGCTCCGGGGGGGGCTTTGGTGATCAAGTTTTTCATGGGGCCGGAGATCAAGGCCTTTTCCGAGGAACTGCGCCGGGACTTTGCCAGGGTAAAGTCTTTCAAACCCAAAAGTTCGCGTTCCGAAAGCATGGAAAATTTTTATATCGCCCTGGATTACCGGGGTTTGAAAGATTCGGGAGAGAGGTAACTATATGTCGGGACACAATAAATGGAAGAATATCCAGTTTCGTAAGGGTCGCCAGGATGCCAAGCGCGGGCGGGAATTCACCAAGGCCGCCAAGGAGATCATCATTGCGGCCAGGGGCGGCGGAGATCCGGAGTACAACGCCCGTCTGCGTAGCGCCATTGCCGCGGCCAAGGCGGTGAACCTGCCCAGGGACCGGATCGAAAGCTCCATCCGCAAGGGTACGGGCGAGGAAGCCGGGGGTGAACTGGCCGAGATCACTTATGAAGGTTACGGGCCGGGCGGGGTGGCCATGCTGGTGGAGGTAGCCACGGATAACCGCAACCGCACCGTGGCCGACCTGCGTTTTATTTTCAATAAACATGGCGGCGTCTTGGGAGAAAGCGGCAGCGTAAGCTGGATGTTCGAGCGCAAGGGAATTTTCGTCTTTGGCAAAGAGCACCCGGAGGACCGGCTGATGGAAGTGGGCCTGGAGCATGGGGCCGAAGACCTTTTGGATCAGGGTGAGGGCTGGGAGGTGCAGTGCGCGGTCGCGGACTGGGGAGCTCTGAGCGATGCCTTTGAGGCCGCGGGCCTCTCCCCGCAAAGCGCGTCCCTGACGATGACTCCCAAAAACCAGTTGCCGGTGGACGCGGGCACAGGCAAAAAAAACCTGCGTTTGCTGGAGGCCCTGGAAGACAACGATGACGTGCAAAACGTCTATGCCAATTTTGATCTCCCGGACGAAGCCTTTGAAGAAGACTGATTCGAAATTCCGATGGATGCCCACGTTTTTCGTCTCATCGCCCTGGAACTGGCGGCCTTTCTGCGCGGGGCGCGGTTGGAGACGATCCATAGCCCGGTCCCCGGCCTCCTGGTTCTGGGAGTGTATAATTACGGGCAAAAGCGTAACCTTGTCCTGAGGCATGAGAGAGCGCGCGCGCCTGGGCAGGAAGTTTCCACCCCCTTGAAATTCGGGCATGCTCAGGAACCCTGTCTCTACTGGAGCGATCTCAAGCTGCCCAATCCGGAGCGGCCTTCCGGGCTGGTCATGAGTCTGCGTAAGCACCTGGCCGGCTGCCGTCTGGGGACCTCCTGGCCGGACTGGGCGCGGCGGCGTCTTGTTATAGGACTGCGCCTGCCCCCGTCCAGAAGTCTGGCCCTGGGAGCGGTTTTTCTGACGCTGGATCTGCGGGAAGGGGGGTACCTCGGTTCCGAAGCGCCCCTGGAAGATTCTGCCGCCCTCTGGCCTGATTTCGAGCTGATCCGGCGGGAACACCGGGAACTCCTGCTTTCGGAGGCTTTCATCCGGACCTTCCCTCTGCTCACTCCCCCCCTACGCCGGACACTGTTGGCTCTGGACGGACCGGAAGCCGCCGTCCGGCTGGCGGATTTGGCCCATGAGAGCGGGTGCGGGAGCGGGGCGCTGTATCTGTACTTGCGGGGAGAGGTTCCGCATATCCTGTCCGCTTGGCCCTTGCCTCGGGCTTTGCGGGAAGGGCTGCGGGAGGAGGTTGTCCTTTACCGGGAAGAAGCGCGGGTAGGTGGGGCTTCGGGAAATTTTCCATGCCTGGAGGCGGCGCGGCGTCTTTATGAGCCGAAAGTGTTGGCCTCTCTGAATCTGCAAGAGAGGACGTTCGCGGCGTGGGAGGAAAAAAAGGCCGCGCGGCGGCTGCGTAGCGCCCTGGACAAGCTGGATCAGGAGGAGAGACGTCTGCGCGCCTTGGCGGCCCTGCGGGAGAAGGCTATTCTGGTACAGGGCCGCCTCTGGCAGCACGGCCGGGAAGAAAAGCTGGCGGCGCTGACGGTGGCGGCGGAAGAAAACCCCACGGGCCGGGAACTGGTGCTGGATCTGGATGCCGGGCTGACCCTGCGGCAGAACATGGAGAAAATGTTCAGGCAGGCGGATAAGGGGGCGCGCGGACTGGTTTTTGTGGCCGGGCGGCGGGCGGAACTTGCCGCGAACCTGGAATCTTTGAGGCAGGGAGAAGATACTGCCCCGCGGAAAGCGCTTTCCCTGGAGAAGGGCGGAAGCTGCCGCAGGACAGGCGGAATCCGGGCAGGCGGGGCCAGGGTGCGGCGTTTTACCTCTTCAGACGGCTTTACCGTGTTACGCGGGCGTAGCGCCGAGGGCAACCGCGATCTGCTGCGGCTGGCGAGGCCGCAGGATATCTGGTTGCATGTGCGAGGTGGACCGGGCGCCCATGTGCTGATCCGCCGTGAACATTTGGGAGTGGAGGTCCCGGAGCGCACCCTGCGCGAGGCCGGGACGCTCGCGGCCTTGAAAAGCTGGCGGAGCAAGGACAGCCGGGCGGAAATTGTCAGCGCCTTGGCCAAGGATGTGCGGGCGCCCAAGGGAGGGGCGCCGGGACTGGCCCTGGTGGATCGGGAGTGGAAGAGTTTTGTGGTGGAACTCGAGGAAGATTTGGAGGCCAGGTTGGCCTCCCGGCCTACAGCTTAGTCTCCGCGGAGCTGCTCGTCTTCTTCTTGTCTGCTTTTACAGCCGATGCACAGCCTGGTCACCGGTCTGGCCTTTAGGCGGGGCACGCCGATTTCATCTCCGCATTCCTCGCAGATGCCGTAGGTGCCGTCTTCAATGCGCTGCAAGGCGCCTTTGATTTTTTTGATGAGTTTGCGTTCGCGGTCCCGGATGCGCAGGGTGAAGGCCCGGTCGGATTCCACCGTGGCCCGGTCTGCGGGATCGGCAAAGGCTTCGTTGTTGTCGGTCATGTCTTCTATGGTGGAGTCGGACTGCCGTAGAGCCTCCTCCATCATGCCGTTGAGCATATCTTTGAAAGAATCGATATCCTTCTGTTCCATAAGTCCTCCAACCTTGAAATAGGAGCCGTCGCGAAATTTATTACGAGGGCTTCTAACTTCCCTACCCCGCTTTGTCCACAGCTTTTATTTCCTTGGCCATTATAAGTGACCCGGAGGATTTGGCAACTCCTTTTCTGGGCAGATCCGGAAAACGGCGCTCAAAGAGCTTTACTAGAAAGAGTCCCGGCCTTGACACCGGGAAAGTTTTGCCATATAGCCCTTCTCTCAGGTTCGCGGGCTTGCTCTTGCGCCTGATTATGAGCGGGAATAACTCAGCGGTAGAGTGCAACCTTGCCAAGGTTGAAGTCGCGGGTTCAAATCCCGTTTCCCGCTCCAAATTTCAAAACAGCCGAATCCGATACAGTCTGAAATGCCTTGAATGTCAAGGAAAAAATTAAAAAGACTGTCCGAGTTCGGCTGTTTTTATCCGTAGACACACCCTAGTGTTGGGAGCGTAAATATGGGGTATGAAGATATTTTAACATTATTTTGTCATTAAAATTCAAATAGATGTTTAAAATATACCAATCCCGTTTCCTCGTACTTGCCATACTGTGTATGCTGTTCACAACATCTCCGGCTTTTGCGAAACGTGGCGCAATCGTGAATGACGGCATAACGCGTGGCGGTGATATATTGCAATGGGCGATACCGCTTTCCGCGTTGATGTATTCGTATGCTATTGGCGATTGGCAAGGGGTGAAACAGTTGGGATATACGGCAGGCTCTACGCTTGCCGCGACATACGTTCTGAAATACACAATAAACGAAGAACGTCCGTATCAAGACGAAGATACCAGTGGGCATACATTTCCGTCAGGACACACGAGTGTGGCATTTGCCGGAGCGGGCTATTGGCAGATGAGATATAGCTGGTATGTCGGGGTGCCGATGTATGCGGCGGCTGCATTCGTCGGATATTCGCGCAATCATGCAAAAATGCACAACTGGTTTGATATTTCAATCGGCGCGGCAATGGGGATAGGAGCGAATTTATTATTTACTGTAAGGTATAATGACGAAAACACCCAAATTTCCATCGCCCCGGCAGATGGCGGAGCAATGTTCCGGTTTAGCGCACGGTTTTAGTCAGCCCAGAAAAAACGCGGCACAGTCAGGGGCGGGCGCTCCGCTCCCCGGTAAAAGTCTTCCAGGCGGCGGTTCAGCTCTTTCTTGTTCCCGTCACGGGGCAGGTCCGTGGCCTCGACGAATTCCACCAGCACCTCGCGCTTGGGAGTCAGCAATATACAGTTGCCCGCCAAAGTCAGCAGACCGCGCAACAGCTCCCTGGCGAAGTCCGGGGATCGGCCGGTCCTCGCGTAGCTGAAAGAGCTGCCCCAGAGTCCGGAACTGCGCGCCAGGATGACCCGCGTCTCTGGGCAGGCGGCCAGGAGCCTTGCCGCCCCGGAATTGTTGCCCAGTCTTTCCGCGGATGAGCGCAAGATGCGTCCGGCAGGGTAAAAGATCACGCTTTCTCCGTTATGCAATATCTCAATTACGATCCGCAGGCCTTCCCGGATTCCTTGTACGGCGTTCTTGGTGTTGCCTTCCTCTGTGTCCGGGATCAGCACGATATGGAAAACCCTGGCCGCGAGCCTGCCCAGAAACCCGCGCATCCGGCTGGCATCCGCCAGCGGCCGGGGCTTTATTCCGAGCAGCAGGGTCTGCACGATCACCGGATCAATCAGGGCCGGATGGTTGGGCATGAAGAGCAAGGCTCCGCCGGCGGGGATCTTGTCCAGGCCGATGACGCTCACCCGGTAGCGCAGGGAGATGAAGGCCAGCGGGATCAGCCGGATCAACCCGGCGGCCTGGTCAGCCAGGCTGGCATCCGGCAGCTCCCGGAGCGTTTTTGCGGCCCAGGCCAGGAAGCAGAACAGGCATAGGGCGCAGGCTGCCAGGAGTTTGGCCGGGCTTAAACCTTCACCCAGATTGAAGAGCAGGCCGGCTATGATGATCCCGGAAAAGGCGGCGAAATTGGAAATGCCCAAAATTTTTCCCTTATCCGTGGACGCCGGGCTAATCTGGATGAAGCTGGTCAGGGGAATGAAGTAAAGCCCGCCGCAGAAGCCGGTGCAGGCGGACACCGCCAGCAGAAAGAAGAAGGGCGGCCATGTTCCGGGGAGCAGGGGGGCGGCTGAAGCCAGGAGCAGCCCAACGGCCATGCCGCATCCGGCCGGAAGCAACGTTCTCCGCCAGGAAGCGGCCTCCCGCTTTCCGGCCCGCAAGGAGCCGGCGCAGACGCCGGCCAGCAGCGACACGGACAGCAGACCGGCGCTGGTATGGGAAAGGTCCGTCTGTTGTGTGGCTAGGCCGTGGATGCAGAGCACGGCAAAGGCCGAGATGGCGTAAAAGACGGATTCTCCGGCCAGCGCCAGAAAGAGCGGCCGGTCTTCGATGCGGCAGTTCAAGGTCTGACGCAGGGAGTCCACCGGCCCGAACAGGGGAAAGGGGCGTGGCGCGCCTTGAGGCCGGGGCGTATGGCGCATGGCGATAGCTGCGGCCAGGCTGGCCAGGGAAGCCAGCATCGCGGCCAGCCCCACGGGCAGACGCCCATGGCCGTGTATTTCTTCAGGAATCATGGCTTCGAGCAAGCCGGCCAGAGCAATGCCCAACAGCAAGGCGGATATGGCGGCCAACTTGAACAGGGCATTGACTTTTGGCACGGTCTCCACCGGGACGATCTCCGGGATGGAGCCGTTCAGGGCCGGGCTGAACAGGGCCGATTGCAGGCCCATGATGCAAATTGCCGCCATCATGCCGTTCCAATGCATGGCATGCATGCTCAGTAGCCCCAGTCCCATGGCCGCCAGTTCCAGAGTCTTGGAGCAGACGATAATGGATTTTTTGGGCAGATGGTCGGCCAGCCAGCCGGTCCAGGCGGAAAAGAGCGCGAAGGGCAGGAAGAAAAGCAGGGCGGACGCGTCCTGCAAGTTGTTCTGATCATATGTGACCGCCAGGAGCAGGAAGGCTGACCTGAAAAAATGGTCGTTGAAGGTTCCAAGGGCGTAGGCCAGACCCATGGCCGTGAGCCTCGTCCGTTCCGGCGGCCGGGATGCGGAGGAATTCATTGCTCCGGCATAGACCATGCCCCGTCGGAAATCAACTTTTCAGCCGCGCGGAAAGGGCTTGTAGCTATTTTCTTTTTGCAATACAAAAGAAGAGAGGTGCAAAAGTTTATGTCCCGGAATTGCGTAATCGTGACCGCGCTGCTCTTCGTAGCGATATTGGGAACTTCGGCGTGTAAACGCGACGGGTTTGATTTTCAGTCGGTGCGCCGGGAAGGTGATGATTCGGCGCAATTCACCCCTGCCCAGATTAAAGGAAAGGAATATATGCAGGGGCCTTTCAAGGTCTTTGAGACTGACAATGGCTGGATGGTAGGCCTCGCGGACCGGCACACCGCCTATCCTCTTTTTGTTCCAAGGCCCGCGATAGGCGAAGTTGCGGCAAAGAGGCGGGACATTCCGGAGGACATACAGCCGTTGCCGGTGCTCAGAAAGTTGCCCGGAAAGGACGACGGCCTTGACACTTGGGAACTTGAACATGGCTGGATTACCATAAGTAGCCGTTCGGGGCAGAAGTATTTCTATCTTAAATCTAAGGCACTGCCGACGGCGCCCCGTCCCAATCCCTTTAGATGGTAGATAGAATCACGCCTGCGGACGTTGCGTCGCGTGGCGCGGTTTCCACGGCGGGAACAGTCTGCCGTCAGATAGTGCTTGTCAAAAGGGCGGCGGAGGGGTAAGAAAGACCCCTTGTTGCGCTGAAACGCTAAGGCGGCATAGCCAAGTGGCAAGGCAGAGGTCTGCAAAACCTTTATCCCCAGTTCGAATCTGGGTGCCGCCTCCAAAAACAAATCCCAAGAGATACGAAAAAGTCCGCGAAGCGAAGAGCCAAGCGGATTTTTTCTTTGTCTGCCGTCCAGCCATGTTCACGAGAGCCCATTGGCTATCCTGGTTTAGCAAGCAGTCGCCTTGCTAAAGCAAAATGATACTGGTAAGGATGTGAAGAGAACAAATTTATGGCCCGACACAATTGCGAACATTGCTCGATACGAACAAAATATGACAACGCGCCTAAATCATTGCTGGGCAGGCTTTGGCGGTGGCATATAAAATTCTGCCCTGGTTGGAAGAGGTATATGAACTCATTGGATGGTGAGAAGAAGGGGACGCTGAAAGAAAAATATAAACTATAGGTCAGCGTAAAAATTTGAGGGCAATTGAGAAAGGCGCTTTCGCAGTTGTCCTTGCCAATAAATAAAATACAGCCACCAGTTCGGTTGCGGCACGCCTAGATCCACGGCAGCCGAAATTAACTTTGGCATCCTAGACTTGGGGAATGGCCATTTTACAGGAGTACGAACTTTTCGCTGGCATACTTTCAGAGGGAAGGGGCATCCCACCACGAGTACTTGAGGAGAAAGAAGATGTCGATACGTGCCCGTGTAATCAGCTTGATCGTGGTTTGTATTTTGCTGCTTGCAAGCGTGATTTCTTTCAGAGTGCAGGTGCTGGTGAGCGAGGCCGCGCTTGCGACGTTTCAATCCAATGCGAAAGAGCAGGCCCTGCGGATAAATGACACCATCATTACCTACCTGAACAGTGGAGAACGCATTGTCGCAACCCTGGCCGAAAGGCCGGAACTGCGCGCTGCGAAGGGCAAGCTGCCGTCATTCATGCATACCAAGGAACCTGCTCCTCTCAACCGGGATTCCTTTTCTCCCGAGGTGCGGGCGGCGTACGATCTGCTCTACATCACCAAGGCTCTTATCCCCAATGTGGAGCTTGTGCTCTACGGGCAGGAAGACGGCGGATACATAAGATCCGCTGTCAACGTGGCGGCCGGATATGACCCGCGAAGCCGGGGCTGGTACAAGTTGAGCGCGGACGGAATCAAGGCTTTCAGCATCACCGACCCCTATCTTTCGACCACGAACAATATCGTGGTTACCGTATCGGCCCCTATGAAAGATCAGGGGCAGGTATTCGGCGTGGCCGGGCTGGATTTTATCGTGCAACCCCTGGTGGAAACCCTGAAAAATACCGTCATTGGCAGGCAGGGCTTCTTTATCCTGTTGGATAAAGGCGGTATGGTTGTTGTTGATCCTCAATCATCTTTTGATACGATTGCGGAACAATACAGAACGCTTAAAAGACCCTTGGACGACCCGGCGTTTGCGGCGATTCAGGCTTGCCCCGGAGGCTTTCTGGAATTGAAGCGCAATGGCGTGGATTATGTGGCCTATGTTGTCAATTTCAACTACGTGGACTGGAAAGGCGCAGTGCTTCTGCCGCTGGACGAAGTGCAGGAAGGGGCGCGGAGCACGATTACAAACATCATGCTTATCAGCGCCGTGGGCGCTTTTGTCATGATTTTTCTGGCGGCCGCGCAAACGACCTTCATTACCAATCCCATCTACCGGCTTATGAACAGGCTGCACCGCGTGGCGGATAAGGATTTTGCCGCCTTTGACGAGGTTCCGGCAGAAAAATTGCCTGAAATCAGAGATTTGAACGCGAGCGCGGTGGCCATGATTGAGCAAATACGCGAACTTATCCAATCTAGTGACCAAAAAGCCCAGGAGGCGCAGGAGCAGCGCGATAAAGCCGCGGGAGCGCTCATTTTGGCTGAAAAGTCGCAGGAAATAGCTGAACACGCCAATACGGCCAAGAGTGAGTTTCTTTTCAATATGAGCCATGAAATACGCACGCCCATGAATGCCATCATCGGTATGACCGCCATCGGCAAGGCGGCCGACGGTCCAGAGAAAAAAGACTACGCTTTCGGCAAAATCGAGGGCGCTTCCGTACATCTTTTGGGTGTGATCAACGATATTTTGGACATGTCCAAGATCGAGGCCGGCAAGTTCGAGCTGTCCCTAGCGGAATTCAGTTTTGAAAGAATGCTCCAGAAAGTCGTCAATGTCGTCAACTTTCGCATAGAAGAGAAGCGCCAGCGTTTTGGCGTGCATATCGACGGCAAGATCCCGGATATGCTGGTGGGCGACGACCAGCATCTGGCCCAGGTCATCACCAATCTGCTTTCCAACGCCGTCAAGTTTACCCCGGAAGACGGCGTCATTCGCCTCAGCGCGCAGCATGCGGGGGAGGATGGCGACTATGTCGGATTGCGCATTGAAGTGAGCGACTCCGGCATAGGCATCAACGCGGAACAGCAAGCCCGCCTGTTTCAACCCTTCCAGCAGGCCGAGAGCAGCACGACGCGCAAATTCGGCGGTACCGGGCTCGGCCTGGCCATTTCCAAGCATATCGTAGAGATGATGGACGGGAAAATGTGGGTGGAGTCCGAGCTGAACCATGGAGCAACCTTTGCCTTCAGCCTTTGGCTCAAGCGCGGAGAAACTCCTAGCGCAAGCGCTGTCTCTGGCCGTTTGACCGACATTCGGGTGCTGGCTGTGGATGACGAACCGGACCTCTTGGAATATTTCAAAGAGATTGCCGCCAGGGTTGGGTATGCCTGCGATACGGCGGCCAGCGGCAAGGAGGCCTTGGACAGGATAGCGCATGGCGGCCCGTACGACGTCTGTTTCGTCGATTGGCGAATGCCGGGTATGGACGGGGTGGAACTGGCCAGACGGATCAAGGTGGACAGCAAAGGCAAGCCTCCCACCGTTATCATGACCTCAGCCGCTGAATGGAGTTCTCTGGAAGACGAGGCCAAAAGCGCCGGGGTGGACGGCTTTTTGTCCAAACCGCTCTTTCCTTCTGTTGTCGCCGACTGTATCAGCGGGCATTTAGGGCTAAAACAGAAAGTGGAAGAAGACGCCCCGGCCGAACAGGAGTCTTTCGCCGGCCACTGCATACTCTTGGCCGAAGATGTGGAGATCAACAGGGAAATTGTCCTGACGCTTCTTGAACCTACCGGACTGGCTATTGACTGCGCGGAAAACGGCGAGATAGCGGTGAGCATGTTCCGTGCGGCTCCGGAGCGATATGATATGATTTTCATGGATCTGCAGATGCCGCAAATGGACGGCTATGAAGCCACCCAGTGCATTCGCGCATTGGATGTCCCGCAGGCCGGGGTTATACCCATTGTTGCCATGACCGCCAACGTTTTTCGCGAAGATGTGGAAAGATGCCTGACTGTGGGCATGAACGGCCATATAGGCAAACCCATCGCTCTCGACGAAGTTATGGAAAAACTGCGTCAATATTTATCTGATTCTGGGTAAGCCGGCACCTGAAACGGGAGATTGCCGTCAAGCCCTGCGAGGCATTAAATAACCTTGCGGAGCTTGACATTTACAGAGGTTTATGGATGAAGCAGTCATCAGGGATTATTGACACCCGTAACTAGGGTAATTTTTCCTCCATGACTGGCACATATTATGACTGAAGCAAAAGTTTCCGGCCAGGGCGCGGTCCGGCGTCTGCTTCTTGTGGTCTTGGGCGCCATGTTGATGGCTTTCAACATCAACACCTTTATACACGCCGGCGGGCTTATCCCCGGCGGCTTTACCGGCCTGACACTGCTGATCCAGGAAATCGGCCTTCATCACTTGGATGTCCACATCCCCTTCAGTATTGTCCTATATACCTTGAACGCCGTGCCGGCGGCGATCTGCTTTCGGTTCATCGGTAAGAAGTTCACCCTGTATTCGGTGCTGATGATTTTTATATGCGGACTGATGACCGATTTAATGCCGGCGTTGTTTATAGATTCCATTCAACTGCATGACACGCTGCTTTCGGCGGTGTTCGGCGGCATACTGAACGGGATCGCTATTTCTCTGTGTCTCTTTGCGGGCGCCACCTCGGGCGGCACTGACTTTATCGCCATTTTTATTTCCGAGAAGTACCGGAGAGACGCATGGAAGCATATCTTTGTCGGAAACTGTGTCATCCTCGCCGCCGCCGCCGTTCTGTTTACACTGGATAAGGCCCTGTATTCGATTATTTTTCAGTTTACCACCACCATGGTTCTGCAATCGTTTTATCGCGCCTATCAGATGAAGACCATGCTTATCATTACGGAGCATCCCAAGGAAGTTTACGCCGTCATCAGAGAAAAGACCCATCACGGGGCTACCGCCATTACCGGTATAGGCATGTACAATACGAAGGAGCGGATACTTTTATATTCTGTGGTTTATTCCGATGAAGTCGCACCACTGATCAAAGACATCCACGCCATCGATCCGGGTGCTTTCATCAACGTGATCAAAACAGAGCAGATAAACGGCAGGTTTTTCAGAAAGTCAAGAGATTAGCGCTGTCAGCGCGCCGGGTAGCGGCCGCAGGAGAATTTTTTCCCTTCCGGGCAGTAGCCCAGTCTCTGGCAACGGGCTCCGGCCTGACGGAAAATGACCGGCAGGGCCTCGCGGCACAGGCCTAAACAGGCTTCGGCCAGGCGGCGGATCTCCCACTGCGCCCGATGGCAGCAGCGTTGTTCAAAGAAATTCAGCAGGGCCCGGCAATTCATGCTGAAGACAATGCGGGTTTCCGCGGCCTGGGGCATGACGAAGCGGGCATCCTCTGCGGCCTTGTCCTTGCGTCCGGCGGTCTCCAGCAGCCCTTTCAGCCGTAGGTAAGTATGCCGCAAATCTTCCATGCAACGGGAAAACTCCGCCGCTCCTTCCGGAATGCCGGCCAAAGCCGGTGGCATGACGTAGCTGAATTCGCTCCCGTCCACGTAGCGCTGGCTTTGTTGGGAAAAGGAGGCCAGGCGGTGCCGGACCAACTGGTGGGTCAGGGCGCGGGAAATGCCCTGGACCGCGAAGGTAAAGAGGACATGCTCCACCGGGCTGACATGCCCGGATTGCAAAACAGTCTCAACAAACGAGATTTGTTTTTCCGTGGGGATTTCGCCGCTCAGGAGGCGCGGCCACATGTCCCCCACGAAACCGGCGTGGTAGCACTGCCGGAAGGCCGCGTAAATGAGCGACAGGGCATTGGGGGTCATGGCCAGGAGTTCCACCTGCATCTGTACCTGGGGCATAACTATTTTTTCTTGTTGTAGTATTGCATGGCCTTGGCCGTGGCCGTACGCCCCTGAGCGGTGCGTTTCAGGAAGCCGATCTGGATGAGGTAAGGCTCGTAAATCTCTTCCAGGGTGCGCGCGTCCTCGGAACAGGCTACGGCCAGGGTTTTAAGCCCCACCGGGCCTCCGGCATAGTTATCCAGAATTACGGAGAGGAGCTTGCGGTCCATCTGGTCCAGCCCCAGTTCATCCACCCCCATGCTGTCCAGGGCGTGGGCGGCTTCTTCCGTCCCCAGCTCCTCCCGCCGGTTTACCACGCAGAAATCCCAGATCCGGCGCAGCAGGCGGTTGGCGATGCGCGGCGTGCCCCGCGCCCGGCGGCCTATCTCCATGGCCCCCTCTTCCCGGAGGCGAATGCCCAAAAGGCGCGCGGCGCGGGAGGCGATGCGCGCCAGTTCCTCCGGGGAATAAAACTCCAGGCGCAGGTGAATGCCGAAGCGGTCGCGCAGGGGCGCGGACAAAAGACCGCTACGGGTGGTCGCCCCCACCAGGGTGAAGGGGTTGAGGGTGATCTTGACGCTTCTGGCCCCCGGCCCCTGTCCCATGACCATGTTCAGCCTGAAATCCTCCATGGCCGGGTAGAGCGTTTCCTCCACCGAAACCGGCAGGCGGTGGATCTCGTCCACAAAGAGCAGATCCTGGGGGGCCAGGTCCGCCAGGATGGCGGCCAGGTCGCCGCCGTGCTCCAGAGAGGGGCCGTTGATGGAAACGATGTTTACCCCCAGCTCGGCGGCCATGATCTGGGCCAGGGTGGTTTTTCCCAGCCCCGGACCGCCGAAAAAGAGGGTGTGGTCCATGACCTTGCCGCGCTCCAGGGCGGCCTGCATATAGACCTTCAGATTGGCCTTGAGGTCGTCCTGTCCGATGAATTCATCCAGGCTGCGCGGACGGACGTGGCTTTCTTCCGCCTCGGGGGGCGTAAAGATATCGTTACCGGACATGCCTCATCACTCGCTCATTTGCGCCGGCTCATGCGTTTCAGGGCCGCGCGTAGTAGTTCCCCTTCTTCCAGGCCGGGGTTCGCGGCCAAGGCCTCCTTGACCGCCAGCGAGGCTTCGCTTTCGGCATATCCGAGATTGGCCAGGCCCGCAACCGCATCCTGGTACAAGCCGGAAGGAGTTCCGGGCACAGTGGATACAGCCCCGGTCAGTTTTAGCTTGTACTTCAGCTCCAGGAAGATTTGCTGGGCGCTCTTCCGGCCTATGCCGGGGACCCTGGTCAGGCCGGGTAAGTCGTCATCCAGCACCAGGCGGCGTAATTCGTCCGGCCTGAACACTCCCAGGATGGCCAGGGCCGTGCGCGCCCCCACCCGGTTGATGCTGATGAGGATTTCAAAGGTCTCCCGCTCGTCCCAGGTTTCGAAGCCGAAGAGTTCCAGGGCGTCTTCCCGGACCTGCGTATAGGTGTAAAAGCTCGCCTCCTGCCCCTGGCGCAGCCCGGCCAGGGTACGGGAGGGCAGAAAGACCTCGTAGCCGGTTCCGCCGCCGGTCAGCAGCACGCAGAAGTTGGACCCTGTTTCCAGTAAGACGCCCCTAAGATATGCAATCATAAATCCCTACTTTTGCGCCCAGGTCCGCGCCAGATCTTCCATTTCCTCCGCGTTCCAGGAAGGCCGCCCGTACATCCCGGCCGCGGTTCGCTGCCGGGAAGCCTCGGCCAGGATCAGGGCCGCGGCCACCGAGACGTTGAAACTCTGAATCATCCCGTACATAGGGATATGTAGTTCTGCTTCGGCGATGCCGGCCAGCTCCTCCGCGATCCCGCTGTGTTCGTTCCCCAGAATTATCGCGCAGGGGGCAGCGAGGTCGCAGGCGCTCGCCGGCACGGAGGCCGGGGAACAGGAACTGGCGTAAATGCGCATCCCTTGCGCCTTCAGGGCCGTCCGCAATTCTTCGGGTCCGCGGTGGCGCACGCTCTCCACCCATTTCATGGCCGAGGCCGAGCTGGAGGCCTGGATCGCCGGAAAAACGTTGTCTGTGTAATACAAATGTACGTAAGGCACCCCAAAGGCGTCGCAACTGCGGTAAATGGCCGAAACATTGTGCGGGTCGTGAATATTGGCCAGCACCAAGGTCAGATCCCGCTGGCGGAAGCCGAGAACCCGCCGGATTTTCTCCATCCTGGCCTGGGTACGTTCAGCCAAGCCCGGCCTCCTGGGCGGCGATTTCCCGTAGCAGGCTCAGGGTTTCCGCCGCCGCTTCCGGCTCCACCCGGTGCAGGGCAAAACCCGCGTGTACGATCACATAGTCGCCCAAAGCCGGGCGATCTTCCAGCAAGGCGTCCGAGGCCAGCACAAAAGTTTCACTCTCGCCCACCCGGCAGCGCAGCATGCCGGCCTCCAGATGTTCCTCCACCTTAACCGGGACCGCTAAGCACATTATCTTTCTCCTTGGGGAAGCGGCTCAAATTCCAGGTAATCATGCTTCATGGCCCAGAGCAGCAGAAAATCCGGGTCAAGAATCCTTTCTTCCGGCGTAAGCTCCCGGGTTTCCTGCCGCAACAGCGCGAAGGGTTTGGGGCGCCGGGCCAGGAAAAGCAGGCGCCGGATCTGCTCCGGAGCAACCCGGTCAGCGATCATGCGGTAAATGACCGGGAAATCCCGGCCCCGGTACACGGCTTCCCCGACCTTGCTCAGGCGCAGACGATGCTTGGACTGCGCCAGGTCTTCCGCCCGCTGGCTGAAATAACCGCTGAAGATCTCCGTATAGCACGGACCGGCCGGATGATACAGGGCTGAAAGCGGACGATTCCGGGGATTTTCCGGAAGAGCGCAGGGTGTTTCGTTCAGTTCCTCCCAGAGTTCCAGGTACAGCCGGATTACCCTTTTCCAGGTGAAATCCGCCAGCGCGCGCTCCCGTCCGGCCGTCCCCATCTTCCGGCGCAGATCCGCGTCCAGGGCCAGACGGCTTATGGCCAGCCCCAGCGCCTCTACTTCCACTACGCATTGCTGGGCAAGGAGCAAGTGTCCTTCCCCGTTGGGAACCATGTCGCGCAGGGCGTCCGTTCCAGGGGTGGCCGAAGGGCCGATGGTGGGGATGAGCAGGCCGGTTCGCCCGTCCAGGACCAAATCCTTGTAGCCGTCAAAATCCGAGGCGATAACCGGCAGAGAGGAGACGGCGGCCTCCAGCAGGGTAAGACCGAAGGTTTCCTGCAAGTTGTCCGCCGGGGATAAAAAGAGATCCGCCATGGCATACAAGGCCTTGCGAGCTTGTTGATCCGGCCTGGCTACGATGCGGCACCTGATTTTCAGGTTGGCGGCGAGTTTTTCGATATCCGCGCCGAAGTCGTCTTCCTTTTCCAGCCAGCCGGCCAATACCAGGCAATAGGATCCTGGTTTCAGACCGGCCTCTTCCGCCCGTTTCAGAGCGCGGAGCAAGGGGAGCAGATCCATCTTGGAATAATAGGAAAGGCGCGCGAAGACTAGAAAAACCAGTTCATCTTCCAGTCCCAGTTCTTTCCGGCGCTCCGCTCCCAAGACCGTTTTTTCCTCCGGCGCGGGGAGGTCGGCCGGATCCACCCCCAAGGGGATATGCCGTACGGCCGGGGCCGGGAATTTTTCCGGGGGCAGGGCATAGTTGCGCTGGAGCCTGGCATAGTAATTGCGCACAACCTCCAGCCCGGCCCGTGAGGTCGCCGCCAGCGCGTCCCGGCTGGTGGTTCCTCCCCAGAGGTGCCGCAGAAATTGTTCCCCGTAATCGGCGTAACTCAGGGAATGGGTGGGCGCGGTCAGGGGGAAGATGCGCCGGCTGAAGGCGTTGCGCAGACACATGGCGTCTGTATAGCGCATGAAGGGGTCGGAAAGATGCATGCAGTAGTAATCTCGCTCCGCCAGATTTTTCGGCAAAAGGCGGTGCTGGCCCAGGTAAAAGCGTCCTTCCGCCGCTATTTCAGGAAAGCGTTCCTCCAGCTCTTTCCGCAGGGCTGCGCAGTCATCGGGATGGGGCAGGAAAAAATGGTAGGCCTCAAAAGGGTCGTTTTCCAGCAAGGCGCTGATGAAACGGCGATTGGCCTCAATCCGTCCCAGCATGGGGCCGCGCTCATAGAAGGGATGCAGGCTGGCCCAGATTTTATGCGCAGACATGCCTGACAAAAAACATAAATTCAGGGCTAAGGCAATCCCTCGGGAACAGCTTGTTTGGAACGTTTCTTGCTTGTACTTCCCCAGAGGGAGGTAGGAAGAATGGGCACTTTAAGCGTCTGGACTCTGGGTTTGACAGAAGAGTGGGCAGCCGCCCTGCGCGAGACCCTGGGCAAAAAATTCCACCTGACCAATTGGCCCGAGGGGATCATTCCCTCCCTTGAGGCATGTGAACAGGGCCAGCCAAAGCTCATGCTGGTCCGTACGGCCCAGCTCAGACCGCTGCTGAGCATGCGCGGCCAGCCGGCCAGTTTTTTGCGCTGTCTGCCCAAAGTCCTGCTCCTGGACGAAGGCTATGTCCAGAGCGATCTGGAATTCGGCCTGGATGCCGGGGTGCAGGAGATCATCCGGCCGCCGTGCAGCCCGGCGCGTCTGCGGGAGAAGGTTGTTCGTATTATTGAGATGGAGGAGATTCAGGAGGATGTCCTGCGCATGGTGCAGGAGATTTCTCTGGAAAGGGAACTTTTGGAACGCAAGAGCCGGAATCTGGATTTTCTCGTCAGCTTTTTGACTTATATCCAGGATTCTTCCGATCCTGGAGAGATCTTGCGGCAGGCCTTTTTGAAACTGCAAGCTCTCCTGCCTCTGCGCCATCCCCAGGTGGCCGTATGGGACCCGGATCAGGGTTCCCGGAGCCTTCGTTTTTATCTCACGGCGCATCCGCGGGAGAAAAGCTTCCAGGCCTGGGTCGCGGCCTTGAAAAAGAGCGTCCGGCCGCTGTGCCCGTGTTCCGATATTGCCGTCTTCCATCTGGAAGAGGGGTGTCGCAGCCGGTTCATCGGCCCGGAAGAAGGTAGGCTTCTCAGCCTTCCTCTGAGTTTACATGGAGTTCCTTGCGGTGTGGTGCTGGCCTTGGAGGAAAGCGCCTTGCTCCTGGGCCGGGATGAATCCATGAGCATCAATGCGGCCCTGCGCCACTTGGCCTTGATTCTGCAAAATTCCCTGCGCCGTGAACTCGGCGGGGAAGTCAGGGGAATGAAGCCATTGCCCCGAGCCTTGCCGTAAAATATTTCCGCAGAAAAAATTTTGGAGACCGTTGCTCTTTAGCCACGGGGGCCAGTGGTCTGCAGTATTTTAATTTTTGCTGTGGAAATTTTTTTTGCGATCTTTTATTTATGTCGTCATGACGTACAAAATTAGCGATTCCCGCCTCTATATAGAAAGGATTTCTTCCCGTCTGGGTTGGGGCATGCGCGTCAAACTCATTGTCCTGTTCATCGCGATCATGGTTATGCCGTTGATCCTGGTGGCTGCCCTGGCTTGGCACCAGTCATGGAGCCTGGGGGAGGATGTCTTGCAGCGGGCCTTGAACCTGCATGATACGGCCAATTCCGCCCTGGTTTCCGCGGGCAAGATCGCCTCCCGTGACGCCATTGCCGCCTTGGACGATCTGGCCAGGGAAGACATAGAGCGCCTGGCTACGGATACGGCCTTCAGGGTGGCCGATTTTCTATATGCCAGGGACAGCGACGTCGCCATGGCCGCCCGCCTGGACCCCACAGTAGAGAATTACACCGGTTTCGTGCGCGACCGGATCGGAAGGCTGGTCAAACCAGGCCCGTGGCGTCTGCGCGAAGACGGGAAAAGCTGGGGACCGGCGATGGAACGGCGGGAGCGTGGCGGCCTTTTTTCATCCAACCAGGAAAACGACATATCCTTTCGTCACCGCGTGGCGGATGACTATGAGTATGAGACCAAACCGCTTTTTATGGAAATCACCTTCATTGATCTTAACGGGATGGAAAAGTTGAAAGTCACCACCACCTCCCGTCTTTCCAGCGAATTGCGGGATGTCTCAAAGCGTGAGAATACCTATGTCCGGGCTGAAAACTACTTTCAGGAACTGAAAAAGCTTGCCCCGGGTGAAGTATATGTTTCCGATGTCATCGGGGCTTATGTCGGGACCAATATCATCGGCACCTACACTCCGGAAAACGCCGCCCACCGGGGCGTACCCTATGATCCGGAGAATATGGCCTACTCCGGACGGGAAAACCCGGTGGGCAGACGTTTTGAAGGCTTGGTGCGCTGGGGCGCGCCGGTGGTGAGGAACGGCAAGATAACCGGCTATGTGACCCTGGCCCTGGACCATGATCATATCATGGAATTTGTGGACCGGCTCATGCCCACCCCTGAGCGCTACACGGAGCTCCCGGACGCATCCGAGGGCAATTACGCCTTTATATGGGATTACAAGGGGCGCAGCATAGCGCATCCGCGCCACCATTCCATAGCCGGATACGATCCGGTCAACGGGGATCCCCAGACGCCATGGCTGGAGGACAGGATTTACAATGACTGGCAGGCTTCCGGCAAAACTTATGTGGAATTTATCGCCGACGTGCCTGTCTTTGCGGATCAGTCCGTCAAAAAAAAGCCTGCGCCGGAACTGACCAAGGCCGGGCTGGTTGGACTGGACTGCCGTTACCTGAATTTTGCTCCCCAGTGTACCGGCTGGTTTGACCTTACCAGCGACGGCGGCTCAGGCTCTTTCGTCATTTTGTGGAGCGGCCTGAAAAAATTGACCACCGCGGCCACCATTCCGTACTTCACCGGCATGTACGCGGCATCGCCGCGCGGCTTCGGTTTCGTGACCGTTGGAACCGGCTTGGATGATTTTCACCGGCCGGCTACTGAAACCCAAAAGGTGATTGATCAGTTGGTGGATGATACGGATCAGGCCATGTCTGCCATGTCCAGGGATACCCAGGAAGCCATCAGCGCCAACCTCCTGAACGCCGCCGCCCGTTTGATCCTGGGAACCGGCGCCATCGCCGCCATCGTAATCCTCGTGGCCATCTTCCTGGCCTCGGCCTTTACCAACAGCATCAAAGACATCATCAAAGGCATCTCCCGTTTCCGCGCGGGTTTTCGCGAATTTCGCTTCAATGCGGAAATTAAGGATGAAATGGGCGCCCTGACCGACGCCTTTGACGAGATGGCCGAAAACATCGAAAAAAACCACGCCGGGGGACTGTTCATAACGGGTTTGGACATGCGTCTGATTTATCTGAACGATAATTCCCTGCAACGGATCGGCTCCACCCTGGAAGAAGCCAGGGGCAAGTATTACTGGGAGGTCACCCTGTTCCAGCGGGATTCCCAGGAAGACCCCATCTCCGCCCTGATGAACGGCACCGAACATTCGGCTTATTACTCGGCCCAGCTGGATCGCTATTTCCTGGGCAAGGCGGATTACTTCCGCAACCGCGACGGCGAACACTTGGGTTATATCGTCACGGTCTCGGATGTGACCGAATTGCAACAGGCGGTGAACAGCGCCAACAACGCCAACCAGTCAAAAAGCGCTTTTCTGGCCAGGATGAGCCATGAAATACGCACCCCCATGAACGCCATCCTGGGCATAGTCGGCATACTCCAGCGCAAGGTTGACGAGCCGGGCGAGCATCATGATATGGTTTTTATTTTAGACCACCTGAACCAGATTGAGCGCTCTTCCAGGCATCTTTTGGGCCTGATCAACGATATCCTGGATATTTCCAAGATTGAGGCGGGCAAAATCGAACTGGCCCGTGAGCCTTTTGCCTTGGCCAAGCTCATTGGGGATGTTGGGGCCATTATCCGGCCGCGTTGCGTGGAGCGCAGCCTCGGTTTCGTGATCAACGCGGATCTGCGGGAAGGCTCCAATGTGCTCAGCGATGCCCTGCGTCTGCGCCAAGTGTTAATCAACCTGCTGGGCAATTCCGTCAAATTCACCGACCCCCCGGGGACCATATTCCTGACGGTCCGGGAGACCGAAGTGGATCAGGAAACGACGCTGGTTTACTTTGAGGTGAAGGATACCGGCATTGGTATGGATCTGAGCAAGTTTTCCAACATGTTCAACCCTTTTGAGCAGGCCAACACCCAGATCAATCAGCGTTACGGCGGTACCGGGCTTGGTCTGTCCATCAGTCACAGCATTATCGGCATGATGGGGAGCGATATAACCGTCCAGAGCAATCCCGGCGAGGGCAGTGTGTTTTCCTTTGAGATCCGGCTGGAGCGAACGACAGCGGAGATAAAAGGCGAGGCTCTGAGCGACGAGGATTATTCGGCCATGCTGGATGGCAAACATGTCCTGCTGGCCGACGACGTTGACCTGAACCGGATGATCATCATCGAGATGCTGGAAGGTTTTAACCTCAGGGTGGATGAGGCTGAAAACGGCCGGAAAGCGGTGGATCTTTTTGAGGCCTCCGCTTCGGGCGACTATGACTTCATTCTGATGGACATCCAGATGCCGGTTATGAACGGCTATGAAGCCGCCAACGCTATCCGGGCCTCTTCCCATCCCGATGCGAGCAAGGTGCCGATCATCGCCATGACGGCCAATGCCTTTAAAGATGATGTGGAGAGAGCCATGGAGAGCGGCATGAACGCGCATATCGCCAAGCCGGTGGAATTTTCCCTGATGCTGGCGACCTTCGCCAGGGTTTTGCGTCGCGTCTAGCCCTCGCGCACCGCGTTGCGCCCGCTGTCCTTGGCGTTATACAGGGCCGTGTCCGACCGGCGGATCATCTCCTCTAGGCGTTCTCCCTTACGGTAGACGGTGTACCCCAGACTGATGGTGATCTGGGGCAGGTTTTCAAATTTGTGCTCCGCCACGCTTTTACGCAGTTTTTCCGCGATTACCCGGGTTTTTTCCTTCGCGCTCCCGGGTATGAGAATAATGAATTCCTCGCCGCCGTAACGGGCGATGATATCGTCCCGGCGCAGCTTGGAAGTCAGGGTTTTTCCCATATGAATCAGAACCATGTCGCCGGCTTGGTGCCCGAATTTGTCATTAATATCCTTGAAGTGATCGATATCCAGCATGATCATGGATAGAGGTTCATTTTCGTCGTCGGCCCGGCCCAGGTGTTCGGGGGCCAGCTCCATGAAGGCGGCGCGGTTCAGCACCTTGGTCAGCCCGTCCATACGGGATTTATTTTTGAAAAGTTCCAGATCATTGGTCAAAAGACGCTGCTCCAGAAGTTGCCCCCTGGCTTTGCGCAAAGTGGCTGCGCGTTCCTGATGAATATCCTTGAGCAGGCGCAGGGTGAGCACCTGGGCTCCCTGAAAGGCGATGGCCTCGGCGACTAGCCCCTCGGTCTCTGTGCACAGACCCTCCTCTTCCCATACCCCGGAGGTGATCATCCCCTTGGCATCCTCCTGGGAGAAGAATTCCTCCGCCCTTTCAAAAAAGAAGGCCAGCATATAGGAATGGGCCCAGGGGGCGGAACAATAGGGTTCTCCGTCTCCAGGAAAAAAGTTTTTGTAGAAATCTGGCGGCTTCCCCTGCACCGTGTACCGGCCGGGCTCCACCCGGAGCATCACCGCGATATCCAGATAGGCCAGGATATGCTCAGCGATGTTTATTTGCTTCATGCCCGTTTCCTCGCGAGGTAATCATACGCCCATCATGGCCCTGGCGAGGGAGATGAAGGCATCTTCCACCGCCTGCCCTGTTTTGGCGCTGGTGGCAAAAATGTTCCAGCCGTCTTTTTTAAGGGCTTCAAGCTCTTGTCTGCTTATTTCCCATTCCTTGGCCAGGTCGGCCTTGTTCACCAGCAGACAGTGAGGTACCGGTCCGGCCATTTCCAGGGACTTGGCGCGTAGATCTATGGCAATATCCAGGGTTTCGCGCCTGGTTCCGTCAGCCACCACGAAAAAACCCATGGCTCCGCGCATGTAGGATATGTTTACCTCGGCATAGATATCCTGGCCTTCCAGGTCCCATAGCACCAAGCTGAACTCCTGCCCGTCAAGACGCAGATCTTTTTTGCTGATTTTTACTCCCACCGTGGACAGGTAGCGATCTGAAAATATGGAATGCACATACTGTTGCACCAGGGCGGTTTTACCCACCGCAAAGGCTCCCAGCATACAAATTTTTTTGCTTATCATGGCACGCTCAGGCAGGTTACATTTCATGGAGGATCAGCGGAGGCTACACTGTTTTCCAAATGGATTCAAGGTCGCGCCCGCTACGCGGGGCACAGCGGCCGCGCTATTGCAAAAAGTCCAGGGGTGCATCGCCGGCGCGGCTGAGGCGCACGCGCATCTCTACCCTGCGGTGGCTCTGGTCCGCCTTGGGCGCGCTGGACTCGGGATAGTCAGCCCCCAGACCGTATATGCTGATGGGCATGCTGGAACCTTTGGAATAAAGCATGGCGGCGATGGTTTTGGTCCTGGCCTGGCTGATTTCGTAGTTGACCTGTGGGGAACCGGTGGCGTCGGCATGTCCGTAGATGGTCATGCTTACCAGCAATCCCATCTGCCCGGCCAGCTTTTCCATGTTCACCAAAGTGTCCACCGCGGTGTTCAATTTGGGCAGATCCTGCGGGATCGGGGTATCCCGCCCTGAGGGGAATTCCACCACCGTATTTTCCACTTCGCGGATCATCGCTAGGATGGCGCTCATGCGCGGGTCGGAAATTTTTTTTATATCCACGTCGCGTACGCCGGGGATGAGCATGGCCCGGTGGCGGGCGTTCATAATCCATTCCATGGTAGCTGTGCCGGAAAGATGGAGTACGCCGTCATGGAGGCGCATTTGCGCCGTTTCCGGCGGGAGGATCGTTTCATCAATCCGCGCCCGCACCATCAATGGGTCGTAGGAAATAAAGGGCAGCATCCTGAATCCGAAGGCCTCCGGATTATGGGAACTCTCCCGGAGCACCGCCTCAGGGCTGCGGGCGTGCTTGTCCTTGAGTCCGAAAATCTGCCAGGGGTCTTTATCGCTTGGCTCCACATGGAAAATCACGAATCCTGGCTCCTGCCGCAAACGGTCGGCCGCTTCCCAGAGGTTTTTACTGATGCCCAGGAGTCGGGCGTTTTCTTCTTTAAGCAGTTTTTCCGTCTGGTAATCCTTCCATTTGTAATGGGCGAGACCGCCGATCAGGGCGCTGAGGCATAAAAAAAACAAGATTTTCGTCCAGATGGGGATTGGGCGATCCTCATCCACGAAATGGGCCCGCAAGAGTTTTTCCAATTGTGGGGCGCAGGCGGCGAAGGGGGCGGCATCTCCGTTGAATTGTTCCAGCTTATCGCCGTATTCCACCAGGATGTATTCCAGGCAGGAGCGCATCTGTTCCCGGAAATCGGCGGGAGGGACGCCGCGCACAATACAGGCCAGGTAGGCCAGGGGGTGCTTTTCCACCATGACCGTGCGCTCGCCGTGCTGCATGGATTCCAGGTTTCCTTCCTTGCCGCTGGCCAGGCAGTCCTGGACGAAGTCCTGGATGGCCGTCAGCATGGCCGAGATCATGCCGGCATCGGGGACGTCAATGTTTTCGTCCGCCAACTGCATCAGGTTTATGCCTGTGTGGCTGTGGATGAGAAAAACCTCTTCCACCCGGTAAACCAGGGTGTGCAACAGCACCACCTCGCTGAAACTCTTGCCCGAGCGCAGGCCTTCAAGACGCCAGCGCAGACCTTTCCAGGAAAAAGACATTTCCATGCTTTTGCTGAAATTGCCCAGCATTCCCCGGAAGCTTTCGGAAATGGATTTGCGGATGGTCGGCCCCATCAGGGGGAAGAGGGCATCGGTGAATTCTCTGCGGTTGGTCCGCAGGGAACTGCGCACCAGTTTGCCGACCAGCGGGGATAAGGCCAGATCCAGGTTGTCGTCTTTATTGGCGCGCAGGATCAGAGCTTCGGCGATGATCCTGCTGAGGTGCTCGGTTTCGGTGCTCCGGTTTTTGGTCTGGGTGGCCAAATGGTGGAGCATGTTCAGCTCTTTTTGAAAAAGCAGGGAACGCAACCTAGCTAGTTCGCGATCCTCGGGTTCAGGGCGGTTTTCGGCGTCCGGCGAGTGTTTCGTGTGCCGGTGCTGCCTTTTGTCGTTTGTGTTGTGCCGGGCGTCGTCACTCATGCTTTTTATCAGGCGCTCCGCGTTTCAGGGTTTTGCCCGGTTCCGCGTCCTGTTGGTCGCTTAATTTAATCGCCAGTTCGGCAAGCGCGCTTGAAAGGGATGAGCGGTAAACTACGTTCTGGCGCATATGCATATTGATGTCGCCGACTGCTTTCATGGCGTCCTGGTGGCGTCCTTCCAGTTTTGCCGAGAGGGTGCCGCTTTCCGCAAGCATCAGGGCGCGCAGTTCCTGATCCACCGCGTTCAGGGTATCCGCGACTTTGATAATTCTGACCTCCAAGGTGTCATTCGTGGCTGTTATGGCTCTGTTCAACTGGGCCAGGGCCTCATCCCGCTCGCGCCGTTCATTTTTGAAATCAGCGCTCCGGTGTCGCTCCTCGTTTTGCAGGGCGGCGGCCCGTTCCCGTTGTTCAATTTTCAGCATCTTATCCCATTCAGTCCGTTCTTCCTCCAGGCGTTTCACTAGGGAGGCGGCTTCGCTCTTCAGGAAGTTTTCCAAAGAATCCATCCGGATATTCATGGCTTCGCGGACATCGTTGATCTCCTGCGCCAGTATTGTCTCCTGGCGCTGGAAACGTTGTTCCATATCTTTCAGATGCGAACCGAAAAGCAGTTCGCGCACTTGCTGCATGGAGGTATTTTCCTGGGGATTCGCGGGTTCTTCCGGGTTATGTCTGGGCATGTTCCGTCCTGCTGTTATGGATGTGCGACAAACGCGCGTATTTTTAGAATGTTTCCGGCCGTGCCGGTTGAGTCGATGCGGCCTGGGATGGATACTTTCAGAGATTTACAACTAATTTATTCCGTCTGGGGTTGCAAGTATTTTCAGGCCCGCGCCGCCTTCGCCATAAGTATGCGCAGGTTGCTGAGAGCCGTGGACGAAGCGGGCGCTGGGAATTTTTAGATGGCTTCCGTTGTATTTATTTGCTAAAGAAAACAGTATATTTTTATACCCAAGGCAAATAGGACGTCTCACTTTATGGAAAACCTGATACGTCAAACACTGGATGCGGCGGAAGAAAAGATCGCCAGTCTGGAAGAGCGGTTGCGTCTGATCGAAGCGGCCAGGGATGAATTTGTGGCCAATATCAGCCATGAAATCCGTACCCCCATGAATATCATGATCGGCATGCTGCACTTGGCTCTGCAGACGGAACTTAGCGGGAAACAGCGCGAATATATTGAAAAGGCGTCCAATTCCGCCAAGAATCTCGCGAGGATTTTTGAAGAGTTACTGGATTTTTCAGATATTCGTTCCGGGCGTTTGCAGGCGGACAAGGCTTCCTTCCGCCTGGGCGACCTGGTGAACAAAGCCATGGATGGCATACGGGACAGGGCGGAGGAGAAAAAACTGGCCCTAAAGCTGAACTGGCCCGAGGGTAAAAGCCCGACGGGGAGTTCTTGGCCTGAGGCCCGTTTTGTGGGCGCGCCGGCGCGCCTGGGACAGGTGCTCGCGCACTTGCTGGAAAATGCCGTGAAATTTACCGAACGGGGCGAAGTTTCCCTGACGGTGCAGGAAGAAGGACAACCCCAAGCCGCCGGAGACCCAGACCAGGAAACGGTGTTGCGTTTTTCCGTGGCCGATACCGGCGTAGGCATAAGCCGGGAGGATCAGGCGGCTCTTTTCAACCCGTTCAGGCAGATTGACGGTTCCGCCACCCGCAGCTACGGGGGCACAGGCTTGGGGCTTTTTGTGTGCCGGCGTCTGGTGGAAATCCTGGGCGGACAAATTTGCTGCGAGAGCGAGGCCGGTAAGGGAACGGTCTTTCACTTCACCATCCGCTGTCTCCCTGATTCCGGCAGTTCGCTAGTTTCGCCAGTTTTGCCAGTCCCGCCGGTTCTGACGGTCCCGTCAGTCCAGGATGACGCAGACCCAGGGGCATCCTCCTACCAGTCTTCTTCCGCCGCCTCGGGCGATGAAGCCGGGAAGGCCTGTGCCTCCGCTCCGGTTGCGTCCGGCGTAAGCCTTCTGTGCGGGGTATATGAGGACGAGGCCGCCCTGCGCCAGCATCTTTGCAGTAAGGCTACGTTTTATATGGAGTTGTTCGGAAAGGGGCGTAAAGGTTTCAGCGAACAACTGGATCAGTTGCTCAAATTGACGCATGGCGGCGCCTGGGAAGAAGCCCGGATGCTGGCCCACGGCCTGACCGGGCAGATCACCGCTCTGGGCGCTGAAAAAGCCCGGCTCGCGGCCGAGGATTACGAACACGCCCTGCATCTTTGTCCCGCCCAGCCGGAGAAGCTGGAAGATTTTCTGCGCCGTCTGCGGGAAATTTTGGAAGAGGTGGAGGCGGATTTATCCCTCCTTATGGACGAATTGGGTGAGGTTCGTATGTCGGAAGAAAATCCGGCTGACCAGCGGATTCTTCTGGATTTCTTGTCTGAACTGTATAATTTCGCCCAAGACGGCAAACTCATTGATTGCAAAAAAACCATGGCCCGGGGCAAGGATCTTGCCTGGCCGGCGGAACGCCGCAAATTGATGGAAGAAATGGACTATGCCGTTTCAAGATATGATCTGAAAAAAGCCATGAACCTTAGCCTGGAACTGCGCGAACTGTTGGAGCAAAAATGAGCCCGCGTGGCGGGGGCATCATCTTGTATTCGTGAGGAGGTTTTTTGTGAATACCATCATTTTCGGCCCCAACGGCAGCGGTAAAGGCACGCAAGGGACGCAGCTCCGTAAAAAATATCCGCAGATGGCCCACATCGAATCCGGGGCGATATTCCGCGAACACACAAAAAACGGCACGGAACTCGGCAAAAAAGCCCAAGCCTATATGGATCGGGGCGATCTGGTCCCGGATGAAATCACTATTCCCATGATTCTGGATACCCTGCGGCAAAAAGGCGGCCAAGGCTGGCTCCTGGACGGTTTTCCGCGCAACCCGGCCCAAGCGGAAAAACTCTGGCAGGCCCTTCAGGCCGCGGGGCTGAAATTGGATTATGTGGTGGAGATCCAACTGGCCCGCCGGCTTGCCCAGGATCGCATCCTGGGACGTCGGATCTGCGCAAATGATCCTAACCACCCGAATAACGTCTTCATTGAGGGCGTAAAGCCGGTGGATGGCCGCTGCCGGATCTGCGGCGGAGAAATCTCCGCCAGGGCCGACGACCTGAACGAACAGGCCGTCAGCAAGCGCCATGACATCTATTATGACGGCCAGGTCGGCACCTTGGCCGCCGTCGCCTACTTCAAAAAAATCGCGGACCAGGGACAGACCGGGTACATTGAGCTTGACGGAAGCGGGGAAATAGAAGAGGTGGGCAAAAAGCTGCTGGAAAAGCTCGCCTAGCCGGGTTTCCAAAGGCGTTGGCAGCCGGGGGGCGCCTTTGTTCGTAATGGATTGGTCATTGACAAACCAGGCGTCCGGCTGGTAACATAACAAGTTTGTAATAATGCTCTAAAATCGTGCCATGGGAGGAAAACGTGGCTAATCATAGATCCGCCATCAAGCGCCATCAGCAGAGCCTCAAAAGGGCCGCCCGCAACCGCGCCGTCCGCAGCCGCATCCGGCATGCGGTGAAAAAAGTTCGCGCCGCCCTCCAGTCCGATAACCGAGAGCTGGCCGCCGAGGCCCTGCTTCAGGCTGCCTCCGCGCTGGATAGGGCCTCCACCAAGGGTGTCATCCACTGGAAAAACGCCGCCCGCAAGGTTTCCCGCCTGGCCAAGGCGGTCAACGCCACGGCGCCGGCCCAAGAAAGCGTCCAGGCCTAAAACGCCGGAACATTCTTTTATCCCTGCCTCCGGCCTGTACCCAGGGGCGTTTCCGTATGCGTAAACTCCGCGTTCTTCAGGTGGTCAACGTTCGCTGGTTCAACGCCACGGCTTGGTATGCCCTTTATTTGTCCCGTATGCTCCAGGAAGCCGGACACGAGGTGCTGGTTCTGGGGCTGGAGAATACGGGCAGCCTGGCCAAGGCCGCGGAGTGGGGGCTGAAGACCGCGTCCCTGCCTCTGAATAGTTACCGGCCCTGGGATATGCTGGCGGCATGGCGGTCCTTGCGCCGGCTTATCCGTGATTATAAACCGAACCTGGTCAACTGCCACCGGGGCGAGGGCTTTGTCCTGTTCTGCCTGCTGCGCATTTTTGATGGTGGTTTCGCCTTGGTGCGCACCCGCGGCGATCAGCGCCTCCCACGGAACAATCTCTTCAACCGCCTGCTGTACACCCGCGCCGCCGATGCGCTTATTGCCTCCAACAGCCGGATTGCCGGCATTTTCTTGAAGAAATTCGCGGCAAACCCGGAGCGGGTGTTTACCGTCCTGGGCGGGGTGGATACCGATGTTTTTTACCCGGATCAAGAGGCCGGGCTGGCCGTGCGGGACGCTCTTGGCTATGGGCCGGAAGATTTTGTGGTAGGCCTTCTGGGCCGTCTGGACCCGGTCAAGGGACATAAAGTTCTCATTCAGGCCTTGGGGCTGTTGCGGGTTCGGCATCCGGATCGCTTTAATGTACGCCTGCTCTGCCTGGGCCCCCCGTCTGAATTGAAGGAAAAGGATATCTTGCGCTTGGCCGAAGAAGCCGGTTTGGCCGGACGGGTGCAGGCCACCGGCTGGGTGTCGGATGTGCGCGCCCATATTAATGCCTTGGATTTGGGGGTGCTGTCCTCGGTTTCGTCCGAGGCCATAGCCAGGGCCGCCTTGGAAATCATGGCCTGTGACGTGCCTTTGCTGAGTTGCGATATCGGGGTCATGCCCGACATCCTGCCGCCGGAAGTCCTGGTTCCCCCGGGTGACGCCCCGGCTCTTAGCCTGGCCCTGGAGCGCTGCTGGCCGGATCCCCGGGATTCTCGGCAAGCCCTGCAAGTCTTGGAAAACATGCGTCTGGCCGGGCGTGAGGCCCTAAAAGAATTGCGGGCCGGAGATTTTCTGGAACAGAGCCTACGCGCCTATGCCGTGGCCCTGTCGTCACGGAATTGAAAAAATATCTTTATAAAAAAATCAAAAACAGATTGACCTGAAATTTTGTACGTATTATATTGTCCGTCTGCGCCTTGGAAAAGGCCCCCGGCTTGCCGGGGTTTCATGTTCTTTCACAATGGAATAGCGAGTCGGGTATAAAAAGAGCAGAGATG
>Ga0082212_10000505_pt1 | contig 56675 bp, 39 predicted proteins | sample TergutNt197P3_FD_71548 | JGI IMG/M metagenome (GOLD analysis project Ga0082212, IMG submission 71548) | Neocapritermes taracua P3 segment gut microbial communities from Petit-Saut dam, French Guiana - Nt197 P3 | ecosystem: Host-associated > Arthropoda: Insects > Digestive system > Gut ...
TTCGGCTGGAGCTTTTAATTCTCGTTGGGTTGTACCTACTTCCACGCTGGCAAAATCCAAGTGGTAACTATTGGCGTTAGTCTCGCCTTTTCTGTAAATACGAATTTCAGGGCGGGCGGTATCTCTCATTTGTTGCGTAATGCCGGTAATTGTTATGACCATTATTTCATTGGGGTCGAAGTTGTCCTTTTCCAGTTGAATCCACTCGTTGCCGTGTGCCGCAAACGCGGTTAGGGGAATGAGCGACAGGCACATCACAAGTGCCAAAATTAGGGATAACGATTTTTTCATGGGATTTTGCCTCCTATCAGATTTATTTGATTTTGCCCCTTTTCAGAGTGGGGCGGCTCTATTTGCGTTTATTCAGCGTGAGGGCTTCGGGAGTTGCGCTCCCGTAGCCCCGACGCTGTAAGTCTTTATCATTCATCTTTCATAAAGAATATGACGGCTTCTTTGTTCGCGCCCGTGAACGTGATACCAACCATCCATGTGCCGTTTCTATAAGTAGTGGCATAAGTTTTTTGTGCTTCATCATAGGCCACTTCATAATCTTTTGCGGCGTTGTAGGTGTAACCGTTGCCTTTCAATGTATCGACATAGCCCATAACCTCATCAAGGGTTGTGTTTCCAATCGTAACCGAATACCCGTCTTTCGGATTTTCAGCCATTTGCATTTTTTCTTTAACCGTGCCGCTCATTTTCGGTACATCGCTCGGCCATTCTGCGGGGTAGCCTATGGCTTCGCCGTTATTGTTGCCGCCCGGTGTGGTTTCATTCCCGTCCGGCGTGGTACTTGGTGTTTCTTCGCCGCCTTGCGCGTTTCCAACTGTAATAGGAACCATTTGAATAAGCGTTTCCTCGTTGCGGGCACTCGTATTGAACAAACGCAATTCATAATTTCCTTCTTCTTGGCGCGCGGATATTTCAATCGTGGACGAGCCGATTTTTTCTATGGGAGAGTACGCCAAACTTTGGTCGTAAGCCGCTTCCGCCTTGAAAATGCAGACAACCGCGTGTTTATCGAGCATTTCTTGTGTGACATCGTTCAGCGTTATTTTGATAGTTTCGCCGAGTGCATAATTCGTTTTATCCGGCGTGATGGACGCACCGCTCGGTTTATCAGTATTACCGCCGCTGTTATCGCCGCCGTTGCCGGACGGTGTACTGCTGTTCGACGGTGAGTTGGTGCTGTTACCTCCGCCGCTCGGCGTGTTGCTGTTGCCGCCGCAAGCGGTCAACAGGGAGAGCGCGAGAACCACGACAAGCGCGATTGCAATGATTTTTTTCATTTTGATTTCCTCCGAATATTTTATTTTGCCGAGATTATCCCTCGCGGCGGGGGATTTTTACCTGTTTTATGCGACGGGCGGCGCGTAGCAAAGGACGTTATCGCCGTGGTCTATCGCATGAATACGTCCTCCTTTGGTTCATGGATAAGGCGCACGGTGACTTTATTCACAAAAGTACCGCCTAATACAGAGTTTTCGTACTTCTCGTCAACGCACTTTTTCTGTAAATTGATGATTGGGAATTGAAACGCAAAGACATCATCGACATATTTATCCTCAAATGCCGCAGGCATACCGATTGTATTTTCAGTAGAACCGCCCATATCGGGATAATTCAAATTGTATTTTGCATTTTCTCCGAAATCATCAATACTTATCGCTATCGTTTTGTTTCCGCAGGGGTCAAGATTTGAAAGCTGTATGTTGTTGCTAAACGACGATAGATTTGATGCAGAAAATGCCGCACCATCAACATCAACACTATCAACGCGACCATTTCCCTCACCTTTACCGAAATATCCCTCTTTTTCGCTGATTTGATTCATGCTGACTTCCGCTTCGCCGGACAAGTTGGAAATAATTGCGGTACTAATTGCGTCATACAACTCCCACTCCACGCGGAACGTCAGCGCGTTGCCGAGTTTGGTATCCCAACCGTTGGTGTCGATTTTCGCCACATCATTCAAGTTCAGCATATTTGCAAACCTGCATATCGCCTGTAAAGCATGGGCAACGGTGTAGTCGTGGTTTTCAACAAGCTCTTTCATAAACTGATTCCATAGCTCTTTGAACCATTTTTCATGCTCATTCCGCTGCCATGACCATTCCATCTTCGCTTCTTTTTCTTGGGTGTGATTGTATGCTTCCACTATCTTTATTTCTTGCTGGCTTGGCCACATAGAGGCATAAGCAATCGCCTTCCATTTGTCCTCCTGATACTTGTATGTATCAAGGAGTTTGACGACTTTATGGTCGAGCCGTTCAAGCATAAAATTCATCGCCTGGATTAAGAGCTTTTCATCCGGTGAATAATCGTCCTCTTGGTGTAATTTCGATGCTTCATATTCCCTTTGTTCAAAAGCCATTGAACCACCCATTCTGACCCATTTCGCCAGTATTTTCTGGTATATGCGCCACTCCGGTTGCATAAACATCTTTAAGAAATCGTCCAACGCCTGGATTTCGGAGCCGTTGTCCGCGTGGTTCGGTTTGCATCGGAAAGAAAGACTTGGCGGTTCGGGGACGTACAGTGGTACTGTTGCATAAACTGCCCACGCCGCTTCATATATCGTTATGACTTCCGGCGAACAGCCTTTGTACGGATTCATCCAGTCCTGATAATTAAATCCGCCTGTTCCCTCTACTATAGTGGTATGGTCGCCGTCCTCGTCAATGTAGCTGTCGCCAACTTTCAGATATACTTTCTTCCCGTCTTTGTCATACGAGTATTTTTCGCCTGCTTTGTCTGAATCCCAATCTTCTTTGAACCATTTCCTATCGGCGTCGCCCGTATAATCTGTGCTGAAATGATATATAGTCGCAGTAGCTGTGCCATCGCTTCTCTCGTAATTGGCAAGCGTCACGTTCCCACCGTCGTGTTCGCCCAGCATCATAAACACACCTGTACTCAATTCGCCGCCGCTCACGGTCAGCGTCGCGGGTGTGATAAACGTAAGCCCGTCAGGTTCAAGTACCACGCCGCCGTCCATCCAGCCCAACCCGTCAAGCGTAACGTCTTTCATTGCAGTCATGGTGATGGTCGTGGGGTATGGCAGGGCGTAAGGCGGTATGTCAAGCGTCCATGTCAACCCTACACTGTCGGTCATTGAGAGCGTCAGCGGCGTTTCGCCATCGGCAAAAAATTCACCTGTAACGCGGGTCGATGTATCCACCGTAAATGTTGCGCGGTCAACAGGTTCAATATGCTCAATCAGGTCGCTTAGTTTGAAGTTATCCCAATCGTAATTCTTCCAATAGGGGTCGTTCATACCATAGTCGCCATTTCCGCTGCCGCTGTTGCCGCCGTTGTTATTGCCGCTCTGTGTGCCGCCGTTTGTGCTTGTGGGGTTGCTTGTGGGGTCGGACGGATTATCTTTCCCGCCGCCGAACAGACTGCACCCTGTCAAGACCGATAACAACATTGCGGCGCACAAGATAATTGATAAGATTTTTTTCAATGCCATGAGTAAATCTCTCCTTGCTTTTATTTGCCCGTGTTCAGCGACAGGCGGCGCGTTGGGTGTGTTCTCAATCTATCGTTTCGCCCTCGTCAGTCCTATTATCGTCTAATAAAATCCCGACGAGTTTGATACCATTGTTGTCACGAGTCATGGGATAAAACATCGCGTTCGGGTGTTTCTTCAACAATCTGTCCTCCGGCGTGTCCGGCTCTGCGCGTAGTATGCGTTTGCCGCTTCGATAAACAATTTCTTTTCCGTCAAAAGCGTTGCGGGCAGCTTCCAAAAGCCCTGCGTTTTCATTGTCAAATAATTCGAATATGTTTATTTTTCCATGCTGAATATCAATATCTTTAACCCCTGTAAAATCATAGAACCTTTTGTTTACCGCCGCGATTATCCCGTCACGGTTATATAATGCGATGGGAAACGTACAATCTTCAAATGCTGAATAAGTGTCGCGGTTCTTGTAAGCGTACTGGACATAACCCATTCTTTTGTGTATTCTCTCCGGGCGATACTTATACAAAGCCAAGGTGCAGACCTCCTCCCAAAATGGTTTATATATATTATACTGATAACCGCTCCCGCCGTCTTTAACGGATTGCGCCAAAAAAGTAACGGATAACGCCATTTTTCAAAAACAAAAACCCTCCGTCAATCACGGAGGGCTAAAATCACAATATGGGACGCGGCTATTTTATGCCGTTTTTCTTCCTATATTCAGCGGGCGTCATTTCATTTTTTTCCTTGAAAAGTTTGAAATATGCTCCGTGACTATCCACGCCGCAAACGTCAAAAGCCTGTTCAATGCTCAAATTGCCGTCAAGCAGTTTTTCCTGTATCTTTTCCAATTTCACGTTTTGGTAAAAATCGTTAGGCGTAACGCCTGCAACCTCTTTGAATATACGCTGAAAATGCCGCTTGCTCAAATGAGCCGACCGTGCGACTTTTTCTAAATCAAATTCGTCTTGCCAATGCTCCTTTATGTGCTTCTGAGCTTTGATAATATCGTCCCTGCCATGATACATATTCTTAATTGCGAAATGACAAACCGTACAAGCAAATGTTTCTCCATCCCAAAGGGGCAGGAAGAAAGCATCCACCGTTGCCGCTTCAAACGGTTTTTCTTTTGTTTTTCCCTGTTCTATGAAGTCTTGCACCGGGACGGGAAGATCCAGCACAGTATAGGCTTCGCCTTTGAAAATGCTATCCATTGCCTCTTGCCCCATATGTTCTAAACAATGCGGGTCGTATTTGAGATTGAATACTCCTACAATCAAACTCAAATCATGGTGATTAAACATCTCCATACAAGCTCTGTTTACAAACATTGAAGTTCCATCCGGCGCAAAAATTTCTATGGGCGTTGGGTGCATATCAAGGAATTGCGACAAAAGTTCCTGATTGCCGATCAACGCTTTGAACGGCTCCGATAATTTTTCAATATCGTTTCGATTATTCATCTTGTTTGCACTCCTTCCCCTCTTTTCTGTTTAAGTTTGTCCCGATATATTTACCGCTCTTTACACGAGCATCGGACGGTTTCTCTGCGTCGGCGGGTATTGTCCAATTTGCGCCTATCTTAAACGCGCCGGGTATTCGTCCCTGTTCACAAAGCAACGCAACCCTTCGCACCGATATATTCCATTTTGCGGCAGTATCAACAGACGATAAAAAGTCAGGCAAACGATCACGCTCCCTCCGCTTAATATTATATACAGTTTTCGGAATAATGTCAAGAGGTTTTGATGATATTTCATATTACTTTTACAAGCACAGAATACAAACAGTAAACACCAACCCCCGCTTACAGCCATTACCGCTAAAACGTCAGCTTTCACGTCCGGCGCGAAGCGTCCAAACTGGCGATGACCGTTTTGGCAAGCAATGGAAGGATGGCCAAAAAGCCATCCTTCCTCGCTTGTTGGGAGCCTCTCCCAAACCCTCCGAAGAATGAGCTTCGCCCATTCTTCCAAAGCCCGCTTCGCGGTCTGCTGCGGCTTGCTCCGCAAACCTATATTTCGTGCGTGTCGCTTCTTTTTTGTGTTCGTGAAACATCGTGTTCCTGCGCTTCCGGCTTGATGCCGAGCAGACGCGCCGCGTTGCCGCGCGCGATCAAAAGCTCCTGCATATTATCCTTCACGGCGCGGTAGCCGGAGTATAGCTTTTTCTTCTCGACATTGAGCTTCGCGTACTCTTGACGCAGCTCCGCAATCGTCGGAAGTTTTTTTATGCCAAGCCCGTCAAAATACTTTTTCGCGGCTCGGTGCAAAACGATGTCGGCGCGGTTTTCTTCGTAAAACTTTTCGTTCCATCCCGACTTTCTATAGTGCGCGTAAATGTCGCGGGTTTTACCGTAAGCGCCGATATGTTTTTGAAGCTCGGCGATCTCGGCCATGCGCTTTTCCGCGTCCTTGATCTTCTTTGTCAATTCGGAAAAACCGCCAGACGCGGAGGACGCTTTTTTGACTAAATCCTCATAGCTGTCGATCCCGTTGTCTTTCAAAAACAAAAGCGTTTTCGCGGCTTCTTTCAGGTTGAAAATCCGCGCCCATTGCTCGTAACCTGCGCCTTTGCCCTCGCGGATTTTTTCCTGTATGTCGATAAGCAAGCTGACGCGATTATGGCCGCCGCCCGCGCCGCCTGATACGACGGTTCTTGTCATGCCGAGCCGCTCGCGGATCGCCGCCTCCGTGTGGTCGCCTTTGAGCGTGTCAAGGCGCGTCGGCTTCGTCTGTCCGGGAGCAAGGAAGTTGATGTGTTTACGTCTTGTGCCAACTTTATAGCCCGCCGCTTTCATCGTGGAAATGAAGTCCTCGAAGGTCGGGCAGGAAGGTAAAACCTCGTCTATTTTCCGGCGCAGTTTTTCCTGCCATGAGGGTTCTTTTCCGTTCAGCCATTCGGCGTAATTTTTGCCTTTTGACGGTTTTGGGTTTTCGATAACCGACAGCCCGTTTTCGGCGCAGATAAGGTCGGACAACCGCCGCACGGCGAACGACGAACCGAAAAAATTATTGAACTTTCCTTTGCAGTCGAGCGTGGTGGAATTATACACGATAGCGCAATGGATATGTTTGCGGTCGGTATGGACGCAGACGATAAAAGCGTGTCTGCCTTTCGTCCAGCGCATAGCCGTTTCATATCCGATATTCAAAGCGTCCTCCGGCGTGATTTCGCCCGGCTTGAAGCTCTGCCGTATGTGATACGCTATCACATTTTTTTTGCCGTTGTCCCGCCCCGTCAGGTACTCATATTCCTTCTTGGCAATCATAAATTCTTCGTCAACAGTCCGGGGATCGCAGGCATAGCCTTTGATAAGCGTTCCGCCCTCCGTTTTGTCGGGATTTTGAGCGTAGTCCGTGCGTTCTATAATAGACTGTATGATGGTTCTGTCTTTTCTGACATGAAGCGGTTTTATCCATGTCGCCGCCATAAAATCATCACCCCGCTATAACTCGGCCAGCTTGCGTAAAATCACTTTCGCCTGCCCCCAAATTTCGTCGTACCGTCCGCGCAGTTCGTCGAGGTCGGCGGCGTAAATGCTGCCCGTTTCGTTGGCGCGTTTGGCAATCTGATTGATGTTGTTCGTCGCGTTGGAGAGCAGCCGTACCATGTCGGTGACGCTTTCAAGCTCGACATGGATCACGCGCCCGTCCACGGCCATTTTGAGCAGGTACGCCCTCATATTTTTTATGCCTGTCTGCGCCATTCGGCGGTCTATCATTTCGCGTTCCTGCTCGCTTACCATGAAATGAACATGATGTATTCTTGTTTTGTTTGCCATATGAAAACCTCCCGTGAAATAATGAGGCGCGGCGAGGTTTTCAGTCCCCGCCGCGCCTATGTGTGTTCGTTGTTTTGCTCTGTGTCAAATATCGCGTTCCGTTGGCTTTTTGCCCGCTGCCGCTTGATGCCTTTCCGCGTTATACGCGCGTATTCCGTCCAATAGAGAAGGCTTCGCGCTTTTTGCGGGTATGCTCTCGCGTACAGGCTCGTTCGGATAGCTGAATGTGACGCCCGGATTGACAAGATTGATGGAAGAACGCGGCTCGTCCTCGTCGTCGATGTCGTCCGGTTCATCGTCAAAATCCTGATCGTCGTCGTCGCCTAAATCCTCGCGGCTGTCGGCGTCGTTCATCACATCAAGACCGCCGTCGCCGTCGATGTTCAGGTCGGCGTTCAGCAGCGCGAGCCGCGCTTCTTTTTCGGCGAGTTCATCGGCCTGTGCAAACGGCCTTTCAAGCTCCTGCTTCGCCGCTTCCTGCTGTGAGAAAAGCGTGTCAAGCTGTGACTTCGCGCCCTCTAAACGCTTCGGCAGATCGCCGAGCGCGTTGTTGATACGGGTGATGTTTCCGAAAGCGTCCGTGCCGAGGTCTGTCGAGTAAGTCATGCTGCCCCGGAGCAATACGGAAAACGTCTTATTGAAGCTGTCATAACGTAGCGACATTTTGAAGCCCATGTATTCGCCGATGGCTTTGTCGTTTTTATCGGTAACGCTCTTGCAGGATTCGAGCAGGGCTTTCGCGGCGGGTTCCTTTTCGGGGTATTCCACGCCGTTGATTGTCATACCGGCAAACTTGGCCGAAACGGAGGCTGCGCCGTCTGTGAGGGATTGCTGAACCGTCGTCAGTTTTTCGCTTTGCGCCGTGTACATTTCGATGTCTTTTTCTATGCCCGCGATACGCTCCGTGACCGCCGTTATCTGTTCGGGATAACGCTTCAGAAGGTCGTCCTCCAAACGGTAATGCTGGCTCTGATGGTCGGCTTTGAGCATACGCAGCCTCGCCACTTCCACGTCGAGGTTCATCTTCTCGGCGATCAGCGGATTGCCCGCGCACAGCGCCTTAATTTCGGCATAACTGAGGGCGGTTTCATCGACGTCCTCGCAGGAGCGCACAGGCGATTTTGAGGACATGATCTGTGAGATAAATTTTTGTTTATTCTCCAACGTCTGATAGAGATAAGCGTCGAAGGTGGCGTTGGTGACGTACCTAAAAATCTGCACTTCGGCGTTTTGGTTGCCCTGCCGGACAATACGGCCTGCCCTCTGTTCGAGGTCAGCCGGACGCCAGGGGCAGTCGGCGTCGTGAATTGCGATCAAGCGATCCTGCACGTTTGTACCCGCGCCCATTTTGAAGGTGGAGCCGAACAGTATGCGAACCTTTCCCTGGCGCACCTTTGCGAACAGTTCCTTTTTGCGCGTTTCGGTGTCGGCGTCGTGTATGAAAGCTATCTCGTGTTCGGGTATTCCGCGCTCCAATAACTTCGCCTTGATGTCGTCGTAGATATTGAAGCGTCCCTCTTTGTTCGGCGTCGAAAAATCACAAAACACAAGCTGCGTCAGCCTGCCGTCTTTTGTTTCGTCCCATATGCGGAACACGTTGTCGGTGCAGGCGTTGACCTTGCTGCCCTCGAAGTCGGGCAGGAGCGGGTTTATGAGCCTTTGGTCAAGCCCGATCTTGCGCCCGTCCGTTGTGATTTTCAGCATATTATCGACCTTCGCGTCCACCAACTGCGCGTGGACGCGGGCGGCGCGTTCGGATAAATCCTGCACCATTTCTTTTTGGAGTTCGGACGGCTGGACGACGACGGTTTCATATTTCGCGTCCGGCACGGGCAGGTTGAGCATATCGGCTGTCTTAATATCCGCCACTTCCTTGAACATACACATGAGTTCAGGGAGGTTGTGGAATTTGGCGAAGCGCGTCCGGGCGCGGTAGCCCGTACCCTCCGGCGCGAGTTCAATCGAAGTCTGCGTTTCGCCGAAGATGGACGCCCAACAATCGAAGTGGGTGAGGTTTTTCGCTGTCAGCGAATCGTATTGCAAGTATCTCTGCATGGTGTACATTTCGGTCATGGAGTTGCTGATCGGCGTACCGGTTGCGAAAATGACGCCCTTGTCGCCGGTCAGTTCGTCCATGTAGCGGCATTTCATAAACAGGTCGCTCGATTTCGCCGCTTCCGAGGTCGAAAGCCCCGCCACATTCCGCATTTTCGTGTACATAAAGAGGTTTTTGAAGCCGTGCGCCTCGTCAATAAACAGCCGGTCTACACCAAGCTGCTCAAAGGTCACAACGTCGTCGCGCCGTTTCGCGTCAAGCAGTTTGGCGAGCCGCGTTTCGAGGGATTTCTTCGTCTTTTCAAGCTGCTTTATCGAGAAGCGTTCGCCGTTGGATTCTTTCAGTTCCGCGATCCCTTCCTCGATCTCCCATAGCTGCTCGTTCAGGAGCCGCTCCTGCCGTTCACGCGACATGGGTATTTTTTCAAGCTGGCTGTGTCCGATAATAACCGCATCATAGTCGCCGGTGGCGATCTTCGCGCAGAATTTCTTGCGGTTACGCATTTCAAAATCCTTCTTTGTCGCCACAAGGATATTGGCCGAAGGGTACAGCCGCAGAAATTCGCCCGCCCATTGTTCGGTCAGGTGGTTCGGCACGGCAAACAGCGATTTATGGCACAGTCCGAGCCGTTTGGATTCCATAGCCGCCCCGACCATTTCAAAGGTCTTGCCCGCGCCTACCTCATGGGCGAGAAGCGTATTACCGCCGTAAAGGATATGGGCGATAGCGTTAAGCTGATGTTGACGTAAAGTGATCTCCGGCGATATGCCGGAGAAAGTGACGTGGCTGCCGTCGTATTCGCGTGGCCTAATGCTGTTGAACCGCTCGTTATACAGCTTTACAAGCGTCTGCCGCCGTACCGGGTCTTGCCAAATCCAATCCTTGAACGCCTGCTTGATGAGTTCCTGCCGCTGCTGCGCTTTTGTCGTTTCCTTTTTGTTGAGTACGCGCTTTTCCTTGCCGTCAGCGTCCTCAACATAGTCATATACGCGCACGTCGCGCAGGTTGAGCGTGTCGTTGATGATCTGATAGGCGTTCATCCTCTCCGTGCCGTAAGTCACGGTGGCATGGATGTCGCTGTACTGCGCCCGGTTTTTGCCCGTGATCTGCCATTCGCCGGTATATTGGAGATACTTCACCTGATATGTGCTTTTTAAGTGCCGCGGCGTGTTCAGGAGTTCATACATAAACTGTTGAACATAGGCGGGGTCTATCCACGTCGCGCCGAGCCGGACGGCGATTTCCGAGGCTTCAAGGTCTTTCGGCATTGCGGCTTTCAGGGCTTCCACATTGATACTGTGCGATGGAACGGTCATTGCCGCCGCTTCCGCCAACTCTAACTTTTTGCGTATGTTGCCGGACAGGTATTCGTCGGCGGTGACGTAGGTTTTTTCCTGTGTTTCGGCTCCGCCGATATTGAGATAAATAACGCCTTGCAAATCTTCTTTGAGCTTATCTTCGCTCATGCCGGTCAGTTCCGACATATACGCAAAATCGACATGGGCGCGTTCGCCGAGGGACACGGCCAACGCCTCGCTTGCCGTATCGACATGGGTTATGACGGCTTTCTGCTTTATGGTGCGCTTGGTGAACATATCGGCCTTGCGCGCGAGATTGCCGTCCTCGTCGAGTATTTCGAGTGAGCATAACAGGTAATAGGCGTTATCGGCGTTGAACGCCCGGTTGTTGGCCTGTGAGTTTATAAGCCCAAATTCAGCCGTGAACCGGTCGTACAGCCTGCTCAATTCCGCTTGCTTCGCCGTTATCTCCGCTTCCTCATGCTCGTCAAGCTGTAAATTGATAAGCCCATGTACGCACTCGCGCAGGGCGATCATGCCCTTAATGCGTTCGAGCGTTGTCGCCGGGAGGTCTACCGGGTACATCAGCGAATTTTCGCGGAAATATACCTCACCCTCACCGACCTTCGCCGCGTAAATCCGGCCGTCCGCGTCGTCCGGCTCTGTCGCCGGTGTGACCAGCGCGTAACTAAAGTTTTTGACGAGCGGATCTGCCGGTATCGCGTGGTTGTCTATGCCCTCGATGTCGTCCAGTTCCTCGACGGTGTACTGCCCTTGAACATTCAAAAGCGCGGCCTTTAGCTGTTCCGCTAAATCCGCGCCCTCAATCGGCAGACAGGTCGTTGCTGTGTCTATGCCAAACTTGTTGTTCATGCGCTCGTCGGGAGCCATCGTGCCGAGTATCATTTCGGGATTGTCAACGAAGTACCGGTTGACGGGTATGCCGTCGTCTGTCAGCCCCAAATGCACCCAATCCGGCTCGATGTCGATAGGCCGGTCGCGCTTTTGCAGGAAGATGATGTCGCTTGTGACCTCGGTTCCCGCGTTTTTGAGAAAGGCGTTGTTCGGGAGCCGCACCGCGCCGAGCAGTTCCGCCCTCTGCGCGATATACTTCCGCACGGTCGGGTTCTTTTCGTCCATTGTGAATTTGCTTGTAAGGAACGCGATAACACCGCCCGGACGCACCTGGTCGAGCGTCTTGGCGAAGAAATAATTGTGTATGCTGAATTTGTGCTTGTCGTAGCGTTTGTCGGCCACGCCGTAGTCGCCGAAAGGCACGTTGCCCACGGCGAGGTCGAAGAAAGCGTCGGGCGTGTCGGTTTTCTCAAAGCCCATTTCTTTGATATTGGCTTTGGGGTATAACTGCTTTGCGATCCGCGCCGTCACGCTGTCAAGCTCCACGCCGTACAGCTTGCTGTTTGCCATGCTATCGGGCAGCAAGCCGAAGAAGTTGCCCGTACCGCAGGACGGTTCAAGTATGTTACCGTACTTGAAACCCATACGCTCCACGGCGTCGTAGAGCGCCCGTATGACGGTCGGTGAGGTGTAATGGGCGTTGAGGGTGCTTGCCCGCGCCGATGTGTATTCCTCCGGCGTCAGCGCGGCGTTGAGTTCGAGGTATTCGTTTTCCCATTGCTTATTGTCCGGGTCGAACGCCTGCGGAATACCGCCCCATCCGACATAACGTGAAAGTATCTCCTGTTCGTCAAGCGTCGCGGCTCGTTTGTCAAATTCCAATCCGTGCAGCAGGTTTATCGCGTTTATGTTGTTGCGGAATTTGGTCTTTGCGCCGCCTTCGCCGAGATAGTCGTCGGTTATGCGGAAGTTACGCCGTTCCTGCTTGCTTCGGTTCTGTTGGTTGACGTCATTGGTACGGAGCAGCGCGTCAAAGCGTTCGTGGCTCTCTACCCGTACAGTCCCATCTTCGGCGCGCAGGGTAACGTCGGTGGGCGTTATCCCATATATGGCGTATAAGGTGTTATCAAAATATACAAGGTCATACAGGCGATGTCCGCTTACCGTTAGTTCCGGCTCTGCTTGCTGTTCCGCGCCTTCCCGCGTCCTCTGCCATTCCTCAAAGCCGCGTTGATACTGCGTTGATTCGAGCCATTGCTGTTCGTATTCAGGCTTTATGGCGCGGATTTGTTCCTGTACCGCTTCGGGTAGCAGATTCCAGTCGCGGGGCATTTTACGGAAACCGATATTCAACCGATTTCTTTCTTCTTCGGAGAGGTTGCAGACATCGGCACAAATAACGTAAATATCCGCGCGTTCCTTAATCAGCGATAGCGTTTCGTGGCTCAACATCGCCACGCTGCCGTCTGTGCCGTTTGGGTTATGGAACAGATAATACGCCGTCGTGTCTTTGCCAGACGGGGATAATTCTTCGTACAGCTTTTTCGCTACTGTGTGCGGTTTGGTGTCGGCAAATATCGCCTCGATCTCCGCAAGCTCGGCGGGGTCGGTTATCTCGGTGAATTGGCCGAATTGGTTTTGCGTTTCAACAGCGGCGGCGGGCGCGTCGCGTTCGGCCTGCCATTGTACCGCCAGCGCCCGGACGACGAGCGCAACGTCAGCCCATGAAAAGCCGAGCTTGGTATTGAACTTGTCGAGTATCTCGATAAACAGGCCGTTCGGCGAAGCGGAATAATCAGCCGCATGGCCGGTTTCAAGGGTCATGGTTTCGATTTCCCGTTCATACGCGCTTGCCATCATTGAGGCTATTTCGCGGTTCGTCGCTTTGCTTTCGAGCAGTATCAGGATCGTTTCTTTCTCCGAACGCGATATTAAACCGTTATTCAGCACGTCGATCAAGTCGCCGTTTGCTTCGTTCAGGTCGGCGGCTTTGTAGTCCCTAAAATCGTTCAAAACTTTGAGATAGTTTTCCCGCACCTGTTCGTCGTTCAGTTCGCCGCTTTGATAGGTTTGTATTTGCTCGTATATATCGCCGGGGACGGAGTTGTCACCCCAAAACGCGCCGGTTTGCGTCACATAATTAAAGTTTCCGCTTCGCCCCATCATGTGTTCTACGCCTTTGGGGTCGTAGCCTATGATGTCGTGGTCGTTATAAAGGCGCAAATCAAAATCGCGCTGCGCCGTTTCCCATTCAATAAAGAACACAGGCGGCGGGTTTTTCGGGGATATGGGTATGGCCGGAGCCGGTGTTTCAGATTCTGTCTGTTCGGCTGCCGGTTCGGTCGCGGGTTCATCCGTGACCGTTTCCCGCGCCGGGGGTTCTGTTTCAGCCGCTATTTGCGCCTGTTTGCTTTCCCATGACTGGCGGTAAACAAAGTCAAACAGCCTGTCGCCGAAGTCGTCGTCGTTGTGGTAACTGTGAAAGACCTGCGGCTCGTTCTCCTGATGCTCGTACACAGTTATTGACAGAGCAGCGTTTAAGGGGTTGCGGAGCGCGCCCCTGTTTTGCGCGTTCGCAAGGGCTTCCGAATACTCCGTGTCCTGCATAACGCGCTCATAAACAGTCCGTGCGACGGTATCAAAATCCAGTTCCTTCGCGGGTTCCGGTACAGGCTCCGGTTCGGTCTGCGGTGCGGCGTTCGACAGGAGAGCGTCCCTGTTCGTCCAGGTCTGCCGCAAAACAAAGTCTTGCAGACGGTCGCGGAAAGTGAAGTCGCGGTTGTTAAAATACTGCCGCCATACCTCCGGCTCGTCCTGTTCATGGTCGCGTACAGACTGTTCCACCGCCCAAGCAACGGGATTGCGGAGCGCGGCGCGGGTCTGTGCGTTTGTGAGGTTTTCCAAATAGTCGGCGTCTTTTTCGACGCGCCCCAAAACGGTTTGCGCGACGGTATCAAAGTCGAATTGCGCCGTAGGCTGTTCTTCCGCTTTGCCGTCCCGCTCCGCGTACAGGCTGTCGCGGTAGGTATCGGCTTCGGCTCTGTCTGTGAATGTTGAAATATTGCCGTTTTCGTCCTCGTAAAACCTGCGGTTTTCATTGTCCCAAACGGCGTAAACACCGGCGCGGTTCGGCAATTCATAAACCGCGAAAGGATCGGCGGGCGGGGTGTTGCGTTCAAGCCAAGCCGCGTATTCGCGGGAAAACGCCGCCCGCTGCTCCGGCGAATACATATAATATTCGTTCCATTGCGGCGACGGGTCAGCTTCGGGCTGCGGCGCTTGCGCGGCGGCTCTGCCCGCGATAAATTCGTCGAGGTTCTGCCGGTACACACCCGCGCCGATCAACCGCCGTACATGGTTTGCCGCTTCTGTCCAGTTTGCGGATCGCTCGCTGTCGTCCGCGAAGTGTGCCGTTATACCGTCAGCTTTACTCTCGAAAGAACGTATACCGACGCTTGCGACAACGCCGCTCGTGTACATGATGCCGTATTCGTTTTGCAGGAACGCCGCCGCTTCGGGTACAGACGGGTTTTCTTCCGTGAAATATTTATATACCCTGTCTTTTAACGTGCTTGCCAATAACTCGCCGATAAGGACGTGATCCAGCCAATCGGCGTTTGTTTCCGGCTGTTCGGGTTCGGATGTACGGTCAGCCGTTATTTCCGCAGCCTGTTCGCTTTCTTTCGGCGGTACGGCAACAACTGAACGATTGCCGCTGTTGTCGAGCGACGATATGGCGATACCATATCCCGCTTCGTACAATTTGTCTGTGTAGGCGGGCAGCGTATGGCTCGGCACTCCGGCCATCGGGACGCGCTCGGTCTGACCGGCTATGGTACGGGACGTGAGGGTAATATCCAGCACACGCGCCGCAGTTTCGGCGTCCCCGCCCAAAAACTCGAAGAAATCGCCGACCTGATACAAGACAATGCAATCGGGGTTCTCGGCTTTAACTTTCAGATAATCCTCATAGAGCGTGGGTCTGCGTTCGGTTACGTCAAATTTTCTGTCCGTTGTGAGTTCGGCGATACGCTTTAACGCCTGTGGAAGCGGTACGGGCAAGTCGTCGCCGTATATCTCACGCACAAGCTGTACCGCTTCGCGGGAACGGGGATTTTCCCTAAATTGCGCCGCAAGCCGCGCCTTGTCCTCGTCGGTTACGCCCAGTAGGAACGTGTCAATCCCATCCTGTGCGGCGGGCAAAGAAACAGCCGGGGCTTTCGCCTCGGCTTCCTTTTCCTGTTTTTGTTCAACTATCGCCCTCTGTTCCTCGACGCCCGGAAGGATCGGCGGCTGTTCAAAATCAAATAACGTAAGTTGCTCGCTTTGTCCTGACGGCGGGGGTAGGACCGGCCTTGACAGCCGTTCCCTTGTTTGCGAGAGATCGGGGTCGGGTAGTTTTTCAAGCCCCGGAAAGAGCGTGTACGTCCCTTCGTAAAAAGATGAAAGGTCATGGAACGCCGTATGTCTTGTGTTGAAATATCTGTCGCCTTCCGGCGTGTTTACATAGATACGCTGCATTTCGCCGAGCAGGGCGTGGAGCTTTTCGGGGTCGTCCAAAAGCTCGTTGAGCGCCTTCCATTCGGCTTCTTTGGGATAGTGGAAATCCAAATCCTTATCTAAGGGACGCTCGTATTCCTCCGGCATATTGTAGTAAAAACTGTTTATCTGCCTTGCGAGCATGATACGCTCGTAATTGAAAACTCGGTCGAGTTCGGAACGGGACATAAACCGTCCGTTGTGTATCAGTTCGTCCAGCCTGCGGGCGGCTCTGTTCCAGTTCAGGTTCACATCCTCGCAGCCGGGGCGTTTGAGCGTGATGCCTTTGCCCGGTTCCGCATTGTGCCAGCCGCCGCCTATCCATGTGCCGCCGCCGTGACCGTATTCGTTTTTCAAGAAGTCCTGACGCTCTTTCGGCGTATGGTCGTGGAGAAAGTACGATAATTCGCGGAGTTTGCCTTCTCTGTAATGGCTGCCGCCCGTCAGGTACAGGTCAACCTCGTCGTCGGTGATGAAGCGCATATAGTTCAGCGGCGTGTATTCGACGGCGGGGAAACCGTGTGCCGGCAATCCGGCTTTTTCGAGATCGCTCAATACGCGGCGGGGGTTCCTGTAAAAGCGTATAGGTGCGTCGGGTTCGTCCGCGAGGGCGGCTATATCTTCCCTCAAACGGCGTAAAATCAGGTAATATTCGCTTAATTCACTGTACCCGATACCTTGCCTTATCTCGTTTTCGCCGATTGTCCCTTTGTCGCGTATCAGTTCCGCGATGCGTTCTTCCGTTTCATCGTGGCCGCCGTTAAAGTTCCATTCCTCCGGCATTTCCTCTGACAGCCGGAGCGTTTCGTCATACAGCCGCGTGATCTCGTCCTCCGGCGCGGGGTTTTCGCCAAACAACGCTTTATCCGCCGTGCCGTCGAGTTCCGTCAGGCCGCGGATAAGGTAACGGCGGATTTTCCAGTCGTCTTTTAAGGCTTCCTGCCGTTCTTTCGGCATAGCCTTTTTAAGCTCGTATTGTATGTCGCTGAGGCCGCGCGACATATTGCTGTATACTTCCTTAATGTCGTCCGCGCGTTCCCTGCTTTCGTTGTACAGGGCTTCGTCGAGTACGTCGTGGGAAACGTACATTCCCGCGTCGAATAACGCTTTGACGCGCTCGGCGGCCAATTCCCATGTGATATGCGCTTGATCTTTTGCGTACAGCGCAGACTTGCCACGCCCTATCGTGAGGCCGGTTTCGTCAAACCATACAGAAGTCTGATCCGCGCCGAATTGATAACCCTTGCCGCCCGGTTCGGGATTGCGCCCCCAACGTCCCATGAGATACTCGCGCCGTAAATATTCAGCGTTGTCCTCCGGCGTCAGGTTTTTCGCAAAATGCGCCGCGATACGCAGTATACTGTCTTTTTCGTTGCCGCCGTCGCGCAAAATGGAATCAACCTCGTCCTGTTTTACAGACGAGGCTGATATAGCTTCGGTCAACCTTATCCCAACTTCGGACAAGCTGCCGTATAAATCAGAAACGCCGTCCGCAGGCGTTACCTGTTCGGACGGCGTTTCATCGGATCGTTCTAAATGTAGATCAGTTCGTTCAAGACCATTTCCTCGGCTTGCGCTTTCAAGGTGTTCATCGTTGCCGTCCAGCCCATCGGGTCGCTGTCCTTGTCGGGCAGGCTGTTCCGTTCGGTCAGGGCTTTCATTATCTGTTCCAGCCTCGCGTCCGCCGCTTCCCCGGTGTCCCGCAGGTGCGGGTACAGCGTTTCTTTGAGCAGCATTGAATTGTAGGTCATCGTCCGGTGATCTTTCAGGTATGTTTTCCTCATTCTCGCGTACCGTCCCAGGGAATCGGTCAGCTCCCTCGGAGGTTCGTTCAGTCTGATGTCGGGCAGAAGATAATCCCCGCTGGGTGTGTATGTCAGAATTGCAGTCATTTGTGACACTCCTTTCGGCGGCGTGTTGCCGCTCATATTTTTTAATAACGAGTTCTATATCCCGTAAGACCTGCTGTGAGAGTTCGCCTGTCGCCGTACCGAGGGCGTACACCATGTCCGGGGTGTTGAAGTCGAAGATAAATTGAAAATCCTCGTCCTCAAAATGGTCGGCGGTGTCGAAGCCGCAACGCGACATCAGGGTATACGCGATGCTCTTTGTCAGCGCGTCCTCAAAAGCGACGCCGAGGTTGAAATCGTCAAAATCCTCAAGGAAGCTGTCCTCGGCCCGGTAGCGTATCTCGCGGGCATTATCTTCATAATACTCATGGGCAAGCTGTTTTGCAATGTTGTGGAACGAATCCGCGAGCGTGTCGTCCACATCGTCGTAAACGCCGGACAGGTATTCCAGTACCGGTTCCCTATGTTCCTGCCGCATTTCCCAAAGGTAAACGGGTTTGGAATTGTACAGGGACGGCTCGGTGTCGTTTACATCGAAAACATATTTAAGACGCGGCCGGTCGCTTGAATCGTCTATAAGCGCGATACCCTTCGCGCCGCGCCGCACCCATCTGTTAAAACTATCGTTCCATGTTTCAAGCGGGGCGCAGGCAACAGCGTCGGGGCGCTGCGCGTGGATCAACAGTTGGTCGGGGAACGGGTATTTATACAGCCGCGCGGCGGTGTCGAGAAAGTTTGTCCAGTTCCCGCGTTTCGCGGTGATCTCTTTCGCCGCCCGCTCCGCGACAATAGAGTAAAATTGCAGTTTGGTTGGCATATTATCTTATTCCTCCGTTTCGTCGTTATAATAGGCGGGGTTGAATGTGAGCGCGGAATACTCCGCGTCGGTCATGGCGTCCAGTTTAGCAAGGATGGTTTCGGCGATCTCGTATAGTTCCGGCTCGTCAAAGTCGGGCAGCGCGCCGCGTATGCCGTCCATAAGGGCGGCACGGCTGCTCACGTCGAATATGCAGATCAGATTTTCTTCTTCTACTGTAAATAATGCGGTATTCATTCCCGCACCTCCCGTTCTTTATTGGTTTTACTTGCGTCGGGCTGTTGTCCCTGCCGCGCAGCTTTCAATTTGTTTTCCGCGAGCCGCTCCATCAGCGTCGGCCTGGTCTTGGGCGCGTCGGGGCGTTCTTCCTTCGACCTATTCCCAACTTGGGACAAGGTATCGTTCGTCAGTTTTTCTATAATGGGGGACGTAAAAATGGCGGCCTGCTTTTCGTCGCCGAGGAAACCGGCCAATCCCTCAAAGCCTGTGCTGTCAACGTAATGCGATGAAATATTGTTGCCGTACTTCAACACGATAACGTCGCTGACAGACACCGAATGTCCCGTAAAGTCGGCGGGATGGCCGATATTGAAATCTTCATATATCCGGTTCAGCACAGGATATATGTCTTTGGGTTGTCCGATCTGCTCCGAAAACGGTGCGGTGTAGACAAGCTCGTAATTGCCGCGTACTACGTCAAGCCCATGCGCTTGAAGCTCTTTCATGGAAGCGAAATTGAAATTACGGCTTTCGTCAATATCGTGGCGTATCTGATAAATCCCGAATCTGTTTCCCTCGCCGTACAGCATTTCAGCCTCACGGCTGCCCTCGGCGTTCGCCGCGGCTGCCATTTGCGCCGCGCGAACCGGCGAGCGTTCCCAATCGGCGTGTGTGATGCCTAACAAATGGTTGGAACCGTAGCTGTGAATATCGTCGCTTTCCAATACGATCATTTCGGTATTATCCGAAAATAAGATGTATATTGTAGAATCCGCATTGTATAATTCAAAGGCGCGTTCCATTGTCAGCGGGTGCATATCGGTCTGCGTATATCCGTACAGGTTCATTTCGGAAACGCCGATTGCCGGGTCGGGGAGCGACAGGTAATGCGAGGTCTTTACGGGTTCGGGTTCGCGCTGCTTTTCCGGCAGCGGGTCAAGCGCCGGGTCGTCCATTGTCCGCGCCGCGTTTTCTATGCTCTCCTTAACATCGTCCGGCATATCCTTATCGTAGAACGTGACGGCGCGGTCGCGTTCGATGTGAGCGACGGTTACATACTCCCCGGCGTGTTTTTCGGCATGGTTCCATACCGTGATTCCGTTGCCTAAAAAACCGTAGCCCAGGCTGTATTCCTTTTCAGGCTCCGGCATGACCGGCTTTCCGTCCTTGTCGAACGTAACCCTGACTTCGTTGTCCTCGCCGAGAACAAGATTGCCCTTAACGGGCATATATTCCTGTTCGCCGATGTTGTCAAACCATTGTGAGGCAAAATCATTTATTTTTGCCTGCAAACCTTTTATTGTTCTTTCGTTGCCGTTTCCGTCAATGCTTTGCCCGTTCCCGTCCTCGTCCACGCGCTGATACAAAGGCGGTATGCTCTGTTCAAACTCGGCGGCGGTAAGCGTTCCCGCGTTTTTGTCGATTTCAAATACGATCATCGGGTCATAGCACAGATCTCCGTTAAGCGTATAGGTGTGCATGACGGATATACGGTTATCACCGACCCATTCCAGCGACAACGGTTCAAAGCTGCCGCCTGCTTCGAGGTTCAGATAGCTGTACTCGCCGCTCACGATCTGCGGGAACAGTTCGTTTAATTTTTGATAGTTTTTATGCGCCGTTGTGTTTTGCGATTGCTTCTTTTCGTTATCCGCTTCCGGCGCGGGCGCGTTCTGTTTCGCCGCCACCAGCGCCGGCTCCGCCAACTCCGCCTGCGCTTCACCGATAGAGAGCGTGATGTCGCGGTCTTTGGCGATCTCCCGGAATTTGCCGTCAATGGCGTCGATCATTTCAGCAGAGGTCTTGCGGATCGTGTCAAGCGAAGCGTTAAGTTCTTTGAGTTCGCGCCCCTTGCTCCACTCCGCGAGATAACCGAAGCTGTTAGCGCCGGTTTCTATGCCGAAATACTGGCAGACGGCGTATGAAACGCTCTCGGCCTCCACTTCCTCGGTGCGCCTGTCTTTGCGCGGCGGGACTATTTGATTGTCGCTCTGCTCGGTTATCGGCTCGGCGACTTCCCGCTCGTGCAGCTTGGCGTGGGTCATTTCATGGATGATCGCGCTGACCGTCTGTATCTCGCTCATGCCCGCGCGGATCGCTATTTCTTTTCCGAACCGGCAAACGCCGTCCATGTTCTCCGGCATACTCTCAAACACGATGGGGAGCGGCGACACGGCTTTGAGCGCGTCCATGAACGCCGCGTACTGTTCGACGTTGCCGGCCAGGTCTTGAACGAGCGTCGGGAGCGCCTTTCCGTCCGTCTGCGTCACGTCATAGACGTAAACGACATTGAATTTGGCGATCTGCCGCTCGGTGTATTCGACCACCGGCAAGCCGTTTTCATCGAGTATCGGCTTTTTGGTGTCGGGGTCGAGCTTTTCTTTTTCCTCGCGTTTGGTAAACGGCACGGGCGCGAGTATCTGTATGCCTTTTTCGTTCTTTTTGACATAACGCCCGAATTTGGTTTTCCATGAAGTGAATCCCGCCACAAGCGTCGCGCCGGGTTGCTGCATATGGATGAGCAGGGTGTTACGGGTGCTGTACCTGTGAAAACGCGACATTGTTTTCAGATACTCCGTGTAGGTGTCGCTGTTGAACAGGTTTTTTACGCCCTGTTCGAGTTTTGACGTGATCTCTTTTACCTGTGTTGAACTGGCCATCATGTCACCTCCATTCCGTTGCGTTTTTTTGATTTATTGCCTTGTCCGGCATTTTGAGCGTCGGCTTCGCGCGCTTTTTCTTTCGCGCTGTCGAGCTTTTGCTGGAGCGTCGGCTTTTTTATTTCGGCTTTTACTTTTTGGATTGGCTCTTTATACTCGAAAAGCTCATTTTCAGCGGGGACATACAGCTTCCCGTTCTCCACGCATTTGAAAATATCGGCTTCGCTATTACTGGACGCTTCATAGAACCCGGTATAACTGTAATCGGCCTTTTGCCATTCATATTTGGAAATGCCCGCGTCATGGTCGCTTCTCATGCTCCGCATTTGTTTGTTCCAATCGCCGTCGCGCTTTCCAAACTTGCGGTACGGCTTGAAATGCAAGCCGCCGTATACAAATACGCCTTCTTCCGATATACGGATATTCTTTTTCGTGTCCATTCGCTCGGCAAGGCTGTCCTTCGCCCACTCCGGCATCTTCGCCGGGTCGATAACGCCCGCCACGTCCCACCGCTCAAAGCGGCTGCTTTCACCGGAGTATAAATCCGTGCAGAATACCGCGCTGCCGCGCGCCTCCGGCCTTGTGCCATTGCCGCCCGTACAGAGCTTTATCTGATGATCCGCCGTCCTGTATTCGGGCGTAAGTGATTCCGGCTTAATGACGATCACTTTGCCGGTTATATTTCCCTCCATCGCGTGAGGCAGGCAATCGGCGGCGGTGAGCGTGTGAAATGGCAAGCCGGATTCGGTGCGCTCGTTTTCAAGCTGTTCAAGGAACATGGATTGACGCTTTATAAACTCGCCGACCGCCTCGAAATAGTCAGCGGTCACAACGGCGTCGTAATATTCCTTGATATTGAGCGGGTTGTCCCAGCGGCAAGTCGCCACCATGTACGGTTCGACCTCGTTTGCATTTTCCGCGAGTATGACGATACGCCCCGCGATCTGCAAGCTGCTGCGTTCCTCGTAGCCGTTAATGCCGCGCCGTTCCGGTGTATCTTCTTCGGGATAGCTGTGCAGGCGGTCGTTGACTTCGTTTTCGATGAAGTCTATCGCTTCCTGCGCCGATTCTTCATCGTAAGACCAGCCCTCATAATCCGTCGTCATACTGAACGGACACATCTCCCGGAGCGCGGAAAGCGGACGGTCGAACGTAGTCAGGTAATCCGTGGCCTTATGTGAAAAAGCGCCGACGTTATCTTCAAAGAAGCTGACAAGCGCGTGAGGTTCCTTATACGTCGCGCCTGTGATCGCGCCCGATCTCGTTTCGTGGTTATATTCCGCGTACACCCTTGCGGCAAGCAGCTTGTCATATACATGAGCCGCGCTGCCCCGCGAAAAATATGCGCCTGTGAGAGAAACGGCGAGCGGATCGGCTTGCTTGACGCCATCAAGAAATTCTTGTGTTTTTTCAGCCGGATAGGGATAGTTCACGACCCATTCGCCGTTCTGCCGGCTGATAACAAACGGCGTACTCGTATCGCCGTCATTGACAAGCGGCATTATTTCCGCAATGACCTTGTTGAATGTCATACCAGGTTTCGCCCCCTTTCGTTCGGTTCGTGACCGTCCACCGGGACGGCGTTTCGTTCCGCTTCCGTTTTGTATTGTTCAAGGCGGCCGAGCAGGGATTTGTTCTTTTCGTCCGCTTTCGCGGCGTTTTCGGCGTCCCTGCGGCTTTCCGCCAAAGCGTTCATCAGGTAATCGTGCAGGGAAAAATCGCGCCCCTGACGCTGGCGCGTGTATTCATGCGGCATTTTTAGCCCTCCTTCTCTTTTTCGCGGGTACGATATATCCGAACGGTGTAAAAACGCCGCCTTCCAGTTCCGCGAGCCTGCGCCCGTATTCGGCGCGGTCAATACGGTTTTCAGGCAAAATGGCTACGATAGAAAAATGGGGATTGCCAAGAAAGGCGATCCCCAAGTCCACCGGCGTTCGGATATTTCTCATAAACCGGTATCTCACCGTTTATCGCCCCCTTGACCGAAATCCAGCTTGAAATTGACGAAGCCGTCGCCGGTATCATCGAGTATGACTTTCGTGTCGTACTTTTTACCGGATTTTTCCGAATATAGCCCCTTCACGGCGGCGCTTCCGTCTTTGAGAAGCACGGTAATGATGGCGGCAGTCAGCGGTTTTTTCTTTGCCGTCCAAAACTTTGATTCTTTCCATATCTTGAAGCCGCAGGATCGGGTGTCACAGAAAAAACCTTTTGCGCTCTCGCGCACAGCCGCGCCGCAGCGCGGGCATACGCCAAGCGGTTCGCCCGTAGATTTATTGCCGCCGAACAGTCCCGCGTATTCCGGTTTCGGCGCGTTGTTTTCCTTGACGACCGCCGTTATAAAGGCGGTGATACCGTCCATAAACGCGGCGGCGGCAAGCCCGCCGCGCTGTACTTCGAGCAGCTTGCTTTCCCATTCGGCGGTCAACTTCGGAGAAGTCAGCGTGTCGGGCAGTACGGCGATCAAGTTTTTCCCTTTGTTGGTTGGTATCATATTTTTCTTCTGACGTTCGATGAAACCCGTCTTGACGAGCTTTTCAATGATAGCGGCGCGCGTGGCCGGTGTGCCAAGCCCTTTGCGCTCGGCCTCATCGGGCATATCCTCCGCACCCGCCGTTTCCATGCTCGACAACAGCGTATCTTCCGTGTGGTGCTTCGGCGGCGCGGTCGCGCCCTCTTTGACGGAAGCGGCCACGTTGTCGAAGGTCTGTCCTTCGGCCAGTTCGGGCAGGGCGGTATCGTCCTCGTTTTCCTCGGCGTCGGGTTTTGTTTTGAGCGACGCCTTGAACGCCGCTTCTATCGCTTTCCAGCCGTCCATTATCACGGTTTTGCCTTTTGCGGTGAAGGTGTTGCCCTCGCAGTCCAGTACCGCCGTGACCGATTCATAACTGTGAGCGGGCGCGACGGCGCACACCAGCCGGACGGTCAGCATTTGCAGTATGCAGAGTTCGCCGGACGGGAGCGCGGATAATTCAGCCTTCTTTATTACCAGCGTCGGGATAATGGCGTGGTGGTCGCTGACCTTCGCGTCGTTTATCACAGCGCCGGCATCGACCGTGAGCGGAACCTTTATAAATGGCATTTGCGTGGCGGTCAGGTTGGCGAGCCTGTCAAGCCCGTCCGCCATATCCGCTGTCAAATACCGGCTGTCGGTGCGCGGGTAGGTTATCAGTTTTTTTTCGTAAAGCGATTGCGCGTAGTCGAGGGTCTGTTGCGCCGTGAAAGCGAACAGGCGGTTGGCCTCGCGCTGTAAGGTCGTGAGGTCGTACAGCTTGGGCGGAGAGGCGGTCTTTTTCTGCCGCTCCACGGAACGGACGGCGGCAGCCTTGCCGTCGCAGGCGGCGCGGATCGTTTCGGCGGCCTGACTGTCTTTCAGTTTTTCGCCGGACGCCGTAAAACCGTTACAGTCGATAACAGGCGTGTAAAACGGTTCCTTGACGAAAGCTGTTATGTCGGCCTCGCGTTTTACGAGCATCGCCAGCGTCGGGGACTGTACGCGCCCCGTGTTCAGCGTGGCTCCGTAAAGCACGGAGAATAGCCGGGTCGCCGATATTCCGACGAGCCAGTCGGCGCGCTCGCGGCAGGACGCGGCGGCGTAAAGATTGTCGTACTCCGTGCCGTCTTTTAATTCTTCAAAGCCCGCCCTGATCGCCGCGTCCTCCATTGACGAAATCCACAGCCGCAGCGTTTTCTTTTTGCATTTGGCGTGTTCATAGGCATGGCGAAAGATATTCTCGCCCTCGCGCCCCGCGTCGCAGGCGTTAATGACGCGTTCCACATCGGCGCGGTTCATCAAGTCTTTGAGGATTTTAAGCTGCGCCGCTTTATCCTTTGAGGCGACATATTTCCATTGTTCCGGGACGATGGGCAGATCGGCGTACCGCCACTTGGCGTATTGCTCGCCGTAAGCGTCGGGCGCGGCCAGTTCGAGCAGGTGTCCGGCGCACCATGACACGATATAGCCGCCGCCTTCGATATATCCGTCCCTTTTCTGTTCCGCGCCCAGCACGGACGCGATGCTTCGTCCTACCGAGGGCTTTTCCGTAATGATTAACCGCATTTTTCATGCCTCCTGTTTGTATTTTTTATGAGCAAAATAAAAAACCGGCGCCTCGCGTTTGATACACGATAGCTCCGGTTCTTTACGTTATATGAAATATTTAGTTTTCCACGAGATTGATAACAGTCAACCCGCGTTCACGGGCAAGCCGGATTGTTTGGCTTGTCCCTGAACGCGCGTGTTTCATGTACGCCACACATACGCCGCTGTTTTCGACAAGGTGTAGATTGCGCTTTTCCATACAGTCGTCAAAATACGGCTGCTTTGAAACATATTTGATTTTGTCCGCGCTTTCGAGTAAATGTTTAAGCGCCTGCCTGTCGGGTTCCTTCCAACGCTCGTCCTGGTTCAAGCACGGTAATACCATTATCAATTTTACAGCCGGATTCAGCTTCCGCGCTTTCAGTACGGCGAACGCCGCGAGGTGGTCGAAGCCGTATGCGCCGCCGCTGCCGAAGTATATCACGCCCCGCCGTATAAGTTCCGCGATTGTTTCGTCCAGCCTTTGCGCGAGCCTCGGTAAATCCCGCTCCGTTATGTTGCGATGACCTGTGAAGCAGGCCGTTTGTTTCCTTGCGTCCATATCATACCATTTGGCTGAAAAAACCGGCTATCGCCACCGAAACCGCGCCCAGCAAGCCAAAAACACCGAGAAACGCGAGTACGTCCTTCTTTTCTTCTTTTGAGCTTGCGTCTTTGTAGCCAAAAAAGGAAAGAGCAGCGATATAGACCAAAAATCCGGCAAAAAATATAATGGCTTCTTTGTGGCTGCCGAACAGCATAAGGGTGGGGTCGATCATATCCAACACATACCTCCGTTAGCGTAAATATAGCATACATATATATGATAATAGATTTTGGCTATTATGTCAAGTCAAACGCCCTCGCACAGCTAACGGAAACGGGGGTCGTGTGAGGTACAATATATTACACAGGAGGATTTGCAAAGATGGATGAAACTTTTATCGCCAAGAGATTGGCGCGTCTGCGGACGGAAATGGGCGTATCGGCGCGGGACATGAGCCTGTCTATCGGGCAGGCCAACAACTACATCAGCAATATAGAAAACGGCAAATCACAGCCGTCCATTCAAGGACTTTTCTATATATGCGAGTATCTGAAAATCCCGCTCAAAGATTTTTTTGACGAGGGAAACACCAACCCCGCGCTGCTCAACGAATTGATAGGGGAATTGAAGCCCCTCAACAGTAAAGCTCTCGAACACGTTTTAGGCTTTGTCCGGGAACTTCGCGGAAAGAAGCAGTAAACGGCGGCAGGATAAAATCCCGCCGCCGTTTGATTTTACTGCCCTTTTTGTTTAGTACCCCGTTCTCGGCAGCTTGGAAGGCGTCGCGTAGGCGGTAGTCACCCAGGAACTTGCCCCGACGACCCACTCTCCGTTGTATTTGCCCCCAACGTCGGCTTTGTTTGCGAACTGATACCCGTTCGGCACATTGCTGTTGACCGTGACGTATACCTGCGGAGCCGTCACCTGACAGAACCCCGCCTTGACTGTGCCGAACACAAGCGTAATGCTCGTGACGTACTCGTCGTTTTTCAGGCCGAGCGCGGCGTTGCGGCAGTCTATGACGTTGTTCGTCGTGGTGGAAAGGTTGTCCGCGATAATGCGGGTATCGCCCTTGTTGGTCGTGATAAGGACTTTGTATTTCAAGCTCTGATTGTACGTCCCGGTCACGAGCTTGTTGAGCCGCACCGCGTCGGTGGAGATGATGTCGCGCCAGTAGAAGTCTGTGAGCGGTACGGTTGAGGTATTGGCCACTTCCTTGATGTCGTAGGCGATGGTGTCGCCGGGCATCGCTTCATACACGCCGGTCTTGCGGATTTTCACGCCGACGTTCGCGCTGTAATTGAGGAAATCGCGCTTGATGATTTGCGTGGCGAACTCTATCTCGATGTCCATAGAATCGGTTGAGAGCTTATACCACGCCGGAGCCTGCACTTCCTTGACGATATAGCGTCCGAGCGGCAGCGGCTTTGATACCGCGCGTCCGTCCGTGCCGGACACGAAGCGGTCAACGAGGTTTCCGCTCTTGTAGTTGTAGACCTCGAAGATCGCGCCCGCGAGGGGTGTGCCTTTCGGCAGGCCGTTGACCTCGTTGTCGTCGCCGGAGAGCTTGGTTATCTGAATCTGTCCCATGCAGGGGGTGTTCTCCCAAACGACCTCAGTTATTTTGCCGCTCTTGAACTCGACCGTGCGCGGCATATCGTCGCGGTAGTAGCCGTCTGCGGCGCGGGTTTCCCTGATGGTGTACCTGCCCTCGGAGAGTATGCCGTCGAAGTCGATAATGCCGTTGTTGTCGGTGATGTAAGTTCCGACGACCTTGTTATTGGCGTCGAAAACCATAAATTCGACGTTGTAGATCGGTTTCTTGGTCACGCTGTCGATTTTGAGCAGACGGAAGCCCGCTTTTTTCGTGTTGGTGAGTTGGAGCGTCGCCAGCTTACCTGGTGTGACCGTTACGCTGTGTACCTCGGTGTCAAGCTCATACCCGTCAAGCGCCTTGCGCTCGGTGACGTGATACTCGCCAGCGGGCAGGCCGTTGATCTGGATTCTGCCGTTGGCGTCGGTGGTGTAGCTGCCCGTGATGTCGCCGTTGGGTGACGTGGACTTGTTCGGGCTGTTGGCCTCGGTGTTGGGCTGATTCCCGTCGAGGATCGAACCGGCCACAAACTGCCCGTCCGCTCTCTTGACATCGAACACGACGCCCGCGAGGGGTTTCCCGGTCGCCGCGTCGGTCTTGACGATAAGCAGGCCGGACTGTGGCGTGTTCAGCACTTCGAGCAGCGTCGGTTTGCCGGACTGGATCAGTACGGTTTTCGGCTCGCCGTCGAGGATATAACCGTTGGCCGCCTTTACCTCGGTGACGGTGTAATAGCCGTCCGCGAGGCCGGGTATAAAGATTTGACCGGCTTTGTCGGTCTTGAAGGTGTAGCCGTTAAACTCGTTCGATACCTTTTCGCCGTTCATTTTGCTGACGTTGAACTCTACACCCTCAATGGGGTTTCGGGTAACGCTGTCCAGTTTCAGGATTTTCAAGCCAGCGAGGGGTTTGTTCGTGAACTCCGCTATCGTCAGTTTGCCGCTTTTGACGATAACCGTCTGCGGCTGCGCGTCGAGGATATACCCGTTCGGCGCGTCGGTTTCGGAAACGATATACGTCCCGTCAGCCAAGCCGGAAACGATGATCTTTCCCGCAATGTCGGTCGTGTACTTGCCGATACGCTCGCCGTTGTCGCGCTCCACCATGAACGTCGCGCCCATCAACGGGGCTTTGGTAACGGCGTCGGTTTTCAAAATTTGAATACCGCTTAATGGGCTGTTGGTGAACGTGACCACGGTGGGTACGCCTGATTTGACTTCGATTGTCTTTGCTGTGCCGTCGATTACATACCCCTGCGGCGCTTTGGTTTCAGTCAAAACGTACCAACCCGGAGCGGCGTTGGCGACGCTCGCCCTGCCGCCGTTGTCGGTCGTGACCTCCGTTACATACTCACCGTTCTGCTTGCGAACCTCAAAGACCGCGCCCGCGAGCGCGTTTCCGCTGATCGCGTCAACCTTGCGGATTTCGATACCGCTGCACGGCTTATTGGTAAACTCCGCCGTCGAAAGCTGGCCGGTTTTCACCGTGACCGTCTGCGGCGTGTTGTCAAGGATATAGTTATCGGGCGCGATGGTTTCGGAAATAATGTACGTCCCTTCTTCGAGGCCGGACACAATAATCTTGCCCGATACATCGGTTTTATAGGTTCCGATCTTCTCGCCGTTGGCGCGTTTTACCTCAAAGGTCGCACCGGAGAGCGGCTGATGGCTCACCGCGTCGGTTTTGATGATCTCAATGCCTGATTTCGGCTTATTGACAAACTCGACCGTAGCAAGCTGGCCTGACTTGACCGTCACGTTCTGCGGCGCGGCGTCAAGGATATAGCCATCCGGGGCGACGGTTTCGCCGACAACGTAAACGCCTTCGTCAAGACCGGAAATAATGACCTTGCCGTCCGCTTCGGTCTTGTATGTGCCGACGCGCTCGCCGTTGGCCTTTGTGACCGTGAAGCTCGCGCCCTGCAAGGGTTTATGGCTCACGGCGTCAAGTTTCACGATTTGGATTCCGCTCAAAGATTTGTTGAGGAACTCCACGCTAACCAGCTTCCCGCCGCTGACATTGACCGATTTCGGGCTTTCGTTCAGGATATACCCGTTCGGAGCCGCCGTTTCAGAGATAACGTATGTCCCTTCGGTGAGATTGGTAACGAGGATTTTACCGCTTGAATCGGTACGGTAGGAGCCGATGCGCTCGCCGTTGGCTTTATCCACCGTGAACATCGCGCCGGAGAGCGGATTCTTTGTCACCGCGTCCAGTTTCACGATTTCGATGGTGTTCAAGGCTCTGTTGGCAAACGTCACCGTATTACCGGGGACAGCGGAGCCGCCCACGTTATAGACCGTGCTGCCGTCCGCTTTGACTTCCACCGTCTGCACGGGGTCGTTAAGCTCGTAACCGTCCGGGGCTTTGACTTCGGTAATCACATAGACGCCCGGAGCGACTTTAACCGATACCGCGCCGGTCGAGAGTGAGGTCACATTGGCGATAACCTCGCCGCTTGTGGTTGCTACGGTGAACTGCGCCCCGGCCACAAGCTGGCCTGTCGCCGCGTCCACCTTCTTGATATTGAGGTACGGGAACGGCTTGTTGGTAAACTCGGCGAGGGTGAGCCTGTCGGACTTCACTTCCACCGTCTGCGGCTGCGCGTCGAGGATATATTCACTCGGCGCTTGGATTTCGGAAACGATATACACGCCCGGTTCAAGGCCGGTCACGATGATTTTACCCGCTATGTCGGTCGTGTACTTGTTGCCGATCCTTTCGCCGTTGACACGCTGAACGGTAAACACCGCGCCTTGAAGCGGCGCGTTGGTTTTCGCGTCGGTTTTCAGGATTTGGATTCCGCTCATGGGCTTATTGGTGAACTCCACCGTAGTCAGTTTGCCGGAAACAACGACCGCCGTTTTGGGCGTTTCACTGATGATATACCCCTCCGGCGCGAGGGTTTCGGACACGATATACGTCCCGCTTTCGAGGTCGGGAATGATCGCCTTGCCCGCCGCGTCGGTCTTGTACGTCCCGATACGCTCGCCGTTGGCGCGTTCGACCGTGAAGGTCGCGCCGGAGAGCGGCAGGTGCGTCACCGCGTCGGTCTTGATGATTTGGATTCCGCTTAACGGCTTATTTAAAAACTCCATGATATAGGTTTTGCCGCCGCCGATTTGGAGAGCCTGCGGCAACGTGTCGAGCATATAACCGTCCGGGGCTTTGACCTCGCTGACGACATACGCGCCGTCACCCAGGCCGCCGATCAGGATTTTGCCCGCGCTGTCGGTGATGAATGTGCCGATATGCTCCCCGTTGGCGCGTTCCACTTTGAACTGTGCGCCCGCGAGGGGTGCGCGCGTGAAGAAGTCCAGTTTTACGATTTGGACGTTATTCTCCGCGCGGTTGGTTATCGTTACGACGGTAGGCACGGTGGCTTTTACCTCGACCGTCCGCGCCGCTTCGGATATAACGTAGCCTGTGGGCGCTTTGGTTTCGGAAATGACGTACCATCCCGGCTCAATGGAGGGGATGGACGCCTTGCCGCTTGCGTCGGTGCTGATGTCGCCGACAAACTGGCCGTTCTGCGTGGTAATGCGGAACCGCGCACCCGCGAGGGGTTCGCCGGTGGCTTCGTCGGTCTTGACGATCTGCAAACTTGCCAGCCTGCTGTTTTCAAACACAAGCTGATGGAGGGTTTCGGCAATCACCTGAACGCTTTTCGGGGTGTCGTCAAGGATATAGCCATAGGGCGCGTCGTATTCCACGACGGTATACCAGCCCGGATCGAGGTTCGGAATGTGGAAGATACCGCTCTCGTTGGTGGTATACGACCCCAAAAGCGTGCTGCCCTGATAGACGTAGAACTTTGCGTCTTTGAGCGGAGCTTTTGTGTCCTTGTCGTACTTCGTGACGTAGATACCGCTTTTCGGCTGGTTCTCGAAATCCACCGCGTAGGTATTGACGTAATCGACGTACTGCGTCTTTGTGCCGGTGGCTATCAGATAGCCGGTCGGCGTAGATACCTGAGAGATGATATACGTTCCGCGCGCAATTCGCGGCAGGGAGAAGGAGCCGTTCGCGCCGGTGGTGAACTCGCCCAGGTCAGCGCCGCCGCTGAGTTTGACATTGAACACCGCGCCGGAGATCGGCGCTTTGCTCACGCTGTCCTTCAAGCGGACGAACAGCGTACCGAGGGGAGAGTTGGAGAAAGTCGCCATAAACACGCTCTGGTCGGCGTTGGTGTGCTGTAAACGCAATGTGCGCGTACTCGGTACGCTGTCCATCGCGTAGCCCTGCGCCGTGGTAAGCTGCGTCACCTTGTAATCGCCGGCGGGCAGGTTTTCAAGATAAAACTCGCCGCGAATATCGGTAAAATAAATGCCGTCAGCGTGATTGCCGACAGCTTTATTGTTTACGTCGGTCACGCTGAACGACGCGCCCGCGATAGGCAGGCCGGTGTCCTTATCGTTGAGGATAACGACAAGCCCGCCGTAGCGGTAATTGCTGAAAACGAGTTCTTCAATGGATGTTCCATCGGGTTTAATGTAACAATGCTGCTCGTTCTTTATCGTCAGTTGGTAGTTGTTGGGCGGCACGGTCTGACGGACGATGTAATATCCGGCAGGTATGCCCGATATGACGATAACGCCGCTGCTGTCCGAATCGACCGTAGCGATAAGCGTACCGTATGCGCCGCTCATTTCTGTGTTGCTGTAATAGATTTCAAACCTCGCGCCGCCGAGCATCTGGTGGGTCACGATGTCCTCGATCTTGATTACGATGCTGTTGAGGGGGTAGTTTTCCGCGCCGCCCGCCGCCGAAGCGGTGGATGCGAAAAGCCCCAAGACCATAACTGCCATAAGCAGTAGTGCGGTTATTCTTTTCATAGAGTATATGCCCCTTTCTTTTTATTGGTTTCCGAATGTAATTTTGATTCCCGGAAAATCGGGATTGAGATAGACGACCGTGCCGCCTGTGATGGTCATGCCGCTGAAATCAGGCAGTTCCGGCTCCGGCGTTTGCGTAGTCGCTGGCGCGGGCGCGGTATAGGCGGGTACGGAAATTTTGAGCGCGTCGCTCACGTTCCCGTTCTCGTCCTTGACCTTGATATACACGTCCCTTGCCCCCGCCGTCATATAGACCGTGATGGTATTACTGCCTGTGGCGCAGTTTGTCCCAAGCCCGCTTGTAGCGACGATTGGCTCCACCGCGCCAGCGGCAACGACGGAGTAGTAATACTTGCCCGCCGCGCTTGACGTGAACGTGATTGTCGCCGTTATGTCGCTGTTACGAGTGACCGCGCCCGCTGTGAGCGTCGGTTTTGTCGTGGGGTTTTCGTCGGGCGGCGTTGTCGGCGGCGGCGTTGTCCCGCCTCCGAGCGGGTCGCCGTTGCCGTTGGTGATTGTGATACCGCCAAAGCCCGTATTGCCGCAGTTACCGGCGCACAGATGGCTGCACAGATACCCGCAACAGTCGCCGCACATTCCTTTGTTCCCGCTGTTCGGGTCGGTTCGCGGGTCAACATACAGATTTACATGGGTTTGCGCGTAGGTGTAGCTATTCTCACCGGGAGCGAGATAAACACGCTGAACTGGGTTGGTCGGCAGGCTGTACCCCGGCGCGGCTTTCGTTTCGGTCAGGATGTACCAGCCGGGGAGGACGTGCGGAAGTACGATCAGGCCGCATTTCGTTTGGTATGAGCCGAGATTGACGATACCGCCGCCCGGAGCCTCGTACTCCACTTTGTAGGTGGCGTCGCTGATACCGCGCCCGGTCAGGCCGTTGGTCTTGATGAATATGAGCGTCGGCTTTAAGAGATTGTCAAAGATAAGCTCTGTCGGTTCGTACCATTTGAGCAGCGCGTCCTTGACATTTACTTCACCGAGCAGATATTGGGCGGGCGGTTGGATCTCCGTGATACGGTAGACCTGCTCAGAGAGCAGATAACCCGTAGCCGGTGAAAGCTCTATCCTGCCGTTTGCGTCGGTGACAAAATCGCCGATGGTCGCCCCTTCAAGGCGCTGTACCCGGAACTTGACGCCCGCTATCGGCTCGCCGGTGATCTGATCGCGTTTGAGGATAATGAGCGTCGGGCGCGGGCGGTTGAAAAACAATAATTGCTTATTGTCGCCGCCGTTCAACAGGATTTCTTTGCGCGCCGGGTCTTTGAAATACCCGTATGGCTCGTCGATTTCCTGAACCGAGTAAATGCCGGGGTCTAAACCCGTCCATGTGATTGTGCCGTCTGCGCCGGTTATCTGCGTTTCGCTCCACGTTTCGCCCTCGGTTTTCCATAAGCGGAAGCTCGCGCCCGCCAGCGGCTCGCCCGTCAGCTCGTCGTATTTGATGATAGTGAGCGTCGGCTTCTTGTAATTCAGATAGGTCAGCGTTTTCGTTTTGCCCCATTCGAGCTTGATGTCCTTGTGTTGGGTGTCGAGGACATATCCGTCCGGCGCGGCGATTTCCTCCACTGAGTAAATGACTTCGTTGAGGTTGGGGATAAAGATACGCCCGTTTGCGTCGGTGACATATTCGGCGACGGTCAGGCTTTCGGTTTCCCATACCCTGTATTTCGCCCCGGCGAGAGGTTGGCCGGTCTGCGCGTCGAGTTTGATGATTTCGAGCGCGGGTTTGCGCCGGTTGGTAAAGCGCACCTCGACAACTTCGCCGCCCTCTAAATACACGTCCTTTGACGGAGTAACGATTAAGTACCCATCGGGCGCGGCGGTTTCGGTGACGGTGTACCACCCTTCGGCGAGGTCGGTGAGGTGTATCATGCCGTTGGCGTCGGTTTGGCCTTCGTAGACGATAGCGCCGCCCTTATGTGCCACGGTAAACTCCGCGTTCGCAAGCGGCGCGCCGGTTGCCTCGTCGTATTTGGCGATAATAAGCCCTGGTTTTCTGATGTTCGTATAGGTCAGCGTTTTGGTTTTGCCCCATTCGAGCTTTATGTCCTTATGTTGTGTGTCAAGCACATACCCGTCCGGCGCGGCGATTTCTTCCACCGAGTACACCGATTCGTTGAGATTCTCGATGAAGATACGACCGCTGGCGTCGGTGACGTATTCGCTGACTGTTGCGCTCTCTGTTTCCCATACCTTGAACCTCGCCCCGGCGAGCGGCTGGCCTGTCTGCGCGTCGAGTTTGATGATTTCGAGCGCGGGTCTTGGCCGGTTGGCAAAGCGAACGTCAACGACAGCGCCGCCCTCTAAATAAACGTCCGTCGCCTTATTGACGATCAGGTAGCCGTAAGGCGCGGCGGTTTCCGTCACCGTGTACCAGCCCTCGGCCAAGTCGGACAGATATATCTTGCCGTTCGCGCCGGTCTGACCTTCATAGACGATTGCGCCGCCTTTGTGCGCCACGGAAAACTCCGCGCCCGCAAGCGGCAAGCCGGTCGCCTCGTCATATTTGGATATGGTCAAGCCCGGCTTTTTGGCGTCGGTGTATACGATTTGCGTTGTTTTACCCCATTCAAGGAGAATGTCTTTATGCTGCGCGTCGAGCAGATACCCGTCCGGCGCGATGATTTCCTCCACGGAGTAAATCAGTTCTTCAAGGTCTGTAACGGTGATTTTGCCGTCCGCGCCGGTCACATACTCTCCGACAGTACCCCCCTCGGTTTTCCATACCCGGAAGGTCGCGCCGGAAAGCGGCTGTCCCGTCTGCGAATCCAGTTTAAGAATTTCGAGCGTCGGCTTGCGACGGTTATCAAACTTGACCTGCGCGGAACCGCCCGCTGGGAGGAAAACTTCCTTGCTTTCGTCCCGTTTCAGGTAGCCGTTCGGTGCTGCAAGCTCGGTTATGGTGTACCACCCTTCGGGCAGACCTTCGAGGTTGATCGTTCCGCTGGCGTCGGTCACGGCTTCATACAGAAACAAACCGTTTTTATGGGCGATGGATAATTCCGCGCCCGCCAGCGGCAGGCCGGTGTCCTCGTCTACCTTGATAACGGTAAGCCCCGGCAACTTTTTATTGGTAAAAGTGATCTTCGGCTCATATCCACCCTCGCGGGGAACGTCAAAGATTTGCAGGCGTTCTCCGACAGTTTCAGAGAGGATATAACCGGCAGGCGGGGAAATTTCTTCGATGGAATATCTGCCCGGTTCCAGCGCGCCGACCGGAATGGAGCCGTCCGCGCCGCTGATAAACGTGCCGAGTACCCTTGTGTCGCGGATTTCAAACCACATCCAAATGTCGTCGGCCAAATCCACTATTTCATGGTGATACCCGGGGTCGCCCGCGTTCAGCACGTCGCCGTTGTCATCGTCGTAGAACTCGCCCGTATCATCGCCGTCCGGGTCTACAAGGCGGGTTTCCCAATGGGATAGCTGCGTCACGCGGAACACCGCGCCCGCAAGCCCGATCTCCGTGCCGTACTCCACCTTCTTGAAGTCAACCTCCGTAGGCGGCGGCAGTTCAGGCGGGGGCGGGGGCGGGGTTTTCGGGTTGATGAACGTAAGCTCCGCTGGGCTGACGCTATCGGCGGTGATGGTGAAAGTCTGTGGCGTCGCGGTCAATTCGTAACCTGACGGCGCGAATATCTCCGTCACCGTATAGCTGCCCTCGTTCCATCCGGCAAGGTTGATCGTCAACGAGCCGTTTACCGTGATTGTTTCGTTTTTACCGTTGCCGGTGATAGTAAACTGCGCGCCCGAAAGCGACGCGCCCGTGTCGGATTTCTTGATGATCCTCACGGACAGCGGAGGGGGCGGGGCATCCACCGAAATGGAATAGATGTGCATACCGAGGTTTTGGATAATGGTATCAAACTGTTGATTCACGTTTGTCGGGCCAGTCCACGCAGGCCAGCCAAGCTCGTTATATTCGAGAAAAAAGGCGTTGGCGAGCGTGTTGTTTACCATCGTCCAACTCGTAGAATTGCCGTGCGGCTTGAACATCGCGGCTTCGGTCGCCGTAAAAGCGTATTTGTTTGCTCCGACAAGATAATACGCAATCGGCTCGACAAGCAGCTTGTAATTGCCGCTTGTCAGGCTCTCGTAAGTCAGCCCGCCGCCACACCATTGGGCAATCTGTGTCAACATACCTTGATTGTTGATGAAGTCCTTGATGGTCTGCGCCGACGCCTGGTTGCTTCCCATGACGATGGGGCAGCCCGAAACGGTATAGAAGTTATACGACCCCGTTGTGCTTGCCAGCGCCGCGCCGTCGCGGTAAGCCATCTTCGACACCTTGCCGAAATGCGTTACCGCGCTGCCGTAGGTGAGAGGGGTTTCACCGTCGCCCGCTACCGTGCGGGTGAAGAAGTTACTGGACGCGCTGAGTCCGGTGATGTCTACTGACACCGTACCGGCCGCGACCTTGCCCCATTGTTCGCCGTCTATCAGGCGGGCGGGGTCGGAAACGTCGATAACGGTGATCCTCATACCGCTCCACGAACCGCCGCCCCAATAGTCGGCAAAACTGCCGCTGCCGCCCGGCCCGGTTCCGCCTGTGTCGCCGTTTTCATCCAGCGGGTCGGCGTATGCGGTCAGGCTGAACACACCGGCCAGCATGACCAGCGCGAGGAATAGACTGATGATTTTTTTCATGTATAGGTTGCGCTCCTTTCTGTGCATAAAAATAGCGGCACGGTCGTTTTATTGACCGTGCCGCCTGTGCTGTTGGTTATCGCTTATTTAATTGAATGGCCCTCTGATCTGTCCTGCCGGGTCGTTCTCCCAATCATAGTAGTCGATCTGTACCGAATCCGGGTCGTCCGCGATAAGGCTTTTGATCCCGTTGATGTAAGCGTACTTTTTGCCGTCCTCGTAGAAGTATTCGGGTTCAGTTTGTTTTTTCTGCGGGGCTGGCGTAGTCTGCGGGGGAGAAGTAGCCTTTTCAGATTCCGTCACAGGTTCAATCGTCGGGGTGGGTTCGGGTTCCGTTTTCCGAAAAGTTTCCGTAGGTTCGGGGATTTCCTCAACCGCTGTGGTTTCGGGTTCCTGTTCCGCCTGTATTTCGGCGGGTTTGGCCTTCATTTCCGCGATTGCAAGGGCTTCCGTGGCCGCCGATTCCTTGATTTCCGCTTGGATTTCGGGGGTATCGGAGGGTGTTCCGTTGAACCTGGGTACGATGACCGTCGCGGTAATGATGATTCCGAGGACAAACGCGAGGGTGAGCTTGACAAGAGTTTTCATGGTGGTAAACCTCCCATATTTTTGGATTAGGGTGTGTTTACCGTTTGATATTTTAAGTTATATTTACCCTAATTATACTATACCACCACTTTAACGCTTTGTCAAGCTAAATCGTTAAAGTTTTTCAAATATTTTCAAAAAACTTTTATGCGTTCGCCCCTACCTGACCTCGACACAAATAGCGCAAAATCTCAGTTCCGGCACGTCGGCCACGCAGGTAATAAGGGTCAGGATGTTGTCGGCAGACCACGAAAGCGGCAGATTGTCCCATTCGTTGATCTGCGTCTTTGACGTGACCTTATATGTCCTTGTCCCGTACCGTGTCGTGTAGGTCAGCGTATCGCCGTTCTGTAAATCCTTGACGAAGCTGAAATACGCCGAGCCGCCGCGATTATGCCCCGCGAGAGCCACGTTGCCGTCCCACGCCGAAGTGAACGAGAAATGCCCCGCGCCTTTGGCGAGGTTGGATAAGTCCTCTCCCTCGTACACCTTGATGGTTTTGCCCGTGCGGGCGACGTAGAGTGTCCCGATGGAGCCGTCGTCATAATACCACGGCAAAGTATTTATGCTCGTAGTCTGCGAAGTGGACGGCAATACCCACGAAGCTGTGCTGCCGCTCCCCGGCGCGTAGTCCTCGTTGCCGACAGCGGGCAATTCCTGATTGACAGGCACGGAGCCGCTCTGCGGGAGGTTGTCGTGGTATGGGCTGGACGGGTCGGTGGGAATATCGCCCGAAAACACGCCGAAGGGCGGTGGGAGATAGGCGGCGTCCTTGTTGCGCCGCGTGTTGTCGTTCATGGGGTCGGGTGTTACGGGCGTGTCAACGCTCGTTGAGCCGCCGAAGCCGCCCCAGGTATCGGTTCCGCTCGAAAAGCTGTAATCAGCCGCGAAAGCGGGGGCTGCGGTCGAGGCTATCATCAGCACCGCCAGCAGCAGGGTCATTGTTTTTTTCATTTTGTAGGTTCCCCTTTCTTTTTTTTGAGTAAATAATACGCGCCGCCCGCGAGTATCACTACAATGAGGATAACAAGGAGCAGCGTGTTGGTGGATATGCCCGCGCCGCCGTTGTTTTCGTCCGGTGCGGCGGTGGGTTCGATGTTGGGTTCGGTTTCGGTCGGCGTATCGCCATCAGGTTCATTGGCCGCCGTTTCATCGGGCAGTACGGTCGGGTCAGCTTCCATTTCGCCCGCAGGCGGTTTTTCCTGCGGCGTCACCATTTCAAGCGGCGTCCGTATTTCTTCGCCGAGGAAGTACGCGGTATAATAGGTCATACCCTGCGACATCTTCGCAAGCGTCCCCGTATAGACGGCGGTGGTGACGTAACCCGTCACTTTGGTGGAATAGCCCGTCGCGCTGTAAGTGGCGACGGCGGTGTAATAGTCGGGTATGCGCTCATAATCGACCGTCGAATAATTCCCGACACGCCATTCCACTCCTACGAGGGTATAGTTTGTACCCCTGTCCGTGACCGTTTTCGGCACAAGGCTCGTGTCATTGGTGGACAGGTGCGGGTATTCCCGCGTGACGTTCATGGTGTAGCTTGACGTGCTTGTTCCCGCCGTTTCCACTTTGATACTCGACACGTCGAGGGATAGGATGCCTACAAAACCGTCCTCCGTCTTGTACTCCATTGTCTGCGTGAACAACGGCAGGATTTTTTCAAGCTCCTTCGTATCGGTGTTCAGCGTGACCGTTTCGGTATGCTCCCGCGTTTCGGCGTTTGCTACTTCCTTGCGGACAATATCGGTCAGGGTGAATTTCCAGCCGCTCCGCTCAAAGCTGTCGCGGGGAATGTCCTCCGGCTTTTCGCTGACGTTGAGTTCGTAGGTCTTGATGATCTGCCAGTTGCCGCCGTCCCGCAGTTCCGTCACGTCGGCGGGGTAAACCTTGATAACGGGCGGCGCTGTGGGTTCGGGTTCCTTAACCGGCTGCTGCTTGGGCGTCGTGTCGGGCATGACGACCGTGATCGTCACGTTTGACTGTTCGCTGACGGGTTCAACCTCCGCGGCGAACGCGGTCAGCGCGGGGGTGACGATAAGGAGTACGCAGATTGAACATACAATAGTTATCAGCTTTTTCATTCGTCATCATCCCCCTCGCCGTCGTAATCATCGTTTTCCGGTTCGTCCTCGTAGCCGTATTCGTCCTCGGTTTCGTCCTCATCGTCGTCGGGGGCGTTCTTTTTGCCCTTGACGATCTTGAAGTAATAGCCCGCGCCGCCGACAGCAACGACCGCTATAACGATAATGATGTACATACTGTTGTTGCCGCCGCCTGCTGACGGTTTCGTGTCGGGCTGGGTTGTCGGCGGCGGGTTCTGCCCGTCCGTCGTACCCGGTTGATCCGTGCCGGGGATCGCGCTTGTGCTGCCGTTGTTGATTTCCTTACCGTTCTTTTCGGCCAGCGCCATCAGGTCTTGCTCTGTGACGGCGTTCAAGAGATAGACGTTATCGGCGTTCCGCTGGCGGTCTACGATCAGATAGAACACGCTGCCATCCTCCGTTTTAACCGTAAAGAACTCCTTTCCGTCGCCGTCCGTGGCGTTATCCATGACCGTGCCTGTGCCGCCCGGCGTGAACGGTTTGCTCCCGTCCGGTACGGCGGATTGGCTTGTGCCGCCGTTCTGCGCGGGTGGATTACCGGTATTGTCCGTATTGCCGGGGTCGGCGCTTACGGGCGCGGTATAGAACGGGTTTTTGAACTGAATGATATTTGACGTGCGCCCGCTGGTGTCCACCGCCTGCACGGTCACATACTCGTCGCTTGCTTTGGCGTAGTCGCGCAGGTTAAGCTCCAGCGTTTGCTGTTCGCCGCTGTTTTTGTCCGTGACGGCAATATGGAGCGTTTCGCCGGTCAGCCATACATCGTCCACGGCCAGGCTTTCCATATCCACATTGATGTCGGCGGCATACGCCGTTACCGCTCCCACGCATAAAAATACGCCCATGCAGAGCATGAGCGCGAGCAGCGGAAGCAGGCGGCGTAAAACCGTCTTTTTAGTTTTCGGTATTCGCATCGTGCGTTTCCTCCTTCTTTTCATATGCCGCGCTTGGCCGTTCGCTGTGCAAACCGCTCTGCCTGACGGCGGTTTCTGTTTTGCGCTGCGTTCGCAGCAGGGCGGAAAATTCGTCCTGATTGAACTTTTCCCTGCGATACAGCGCGATGATTTCCTGATCCTCAAGGTCTGTTTTTTGCCGCTCCAAATCGCGGAGTTTCTTTTGGTAGTCCGCGATCACCGCCTTTGTCCGGGCGATTGCGGCGTCCACTTTTTCGATTTTCGGATTGGTCATAAGCCGTGCCTCCTGTTTAATAATGGTTTAACTGCCGGTATCGGCAAAATAGCTTGGGTTCATATACTGCCCGTCCTTCATTACTTCAAAATGCAGGTGCGGCCCGGTGGAGCTTCCCGTACTGCCGACTGTGGCGATAACATCGCCCATATGCACTTTCTGTCCCTCGCTGACGAGCAGGGTGTCGCAATGGGCGTATTTCGTGACAAGCCCGTTTCCGTCGTCTATGACGACGACATTCCCGTAACCGCCGCTAACCCCGGCAAATGTGACGGTTCCTTCCTGAGCGGATTTTATTTCCGTACCTTTCGGAAACCCGATGTCGATACCGCAATGTAGGTCTTTCACGCCGGTTATCGGGTGTACGCGCCAGCCGTAGCCGCTTGTTACAAAGGGTAGCCAGTTAAAGCCGAAGGGGTTACCCACAATATCCCGGCATCCCTTTGTCATGGACAGTATGCTGTAATGCGCGAATTGTTCGGCGTCCATGCGCCCGAAAACAATATCGCCGAGCGGCTTTACGGTCAGGCTGACCGTAAGGGTTTTATACTCGTAAGGCTCCGGCTCGCCGTCCTCGTCCTCCGGGACGGTGTAGCGTGTTTCGGCCTTTTCGGTGAAGGTCAGCGTGTACTGTTCGTCAAAGAGGGAACGCAATTCGCCGGATATGGCGTCATAGGTGAAGTCCTCATACATGGCGGTCAGATACCCCATAAGCTCGTATGGGTCATGGCCGATATTGCCGATGTTGTATTTGTATTCGTCGTACCCCGGTCTGTCGGTTTCCGTGTTGGCGATTTGCAGCCGCAGGTCGGTTTCCCATTCGGTATAGGTGAGTTCGGCCTTGTCTATGTCCTCGTCCTCCGCGAGATATGACGCCTCGAATATCACGCCAAGCCCTCCGCTTCCCACGCCGCCGCCTACACCGATAAGCGACATCAGCATAAATATGAGCAAGCCAAGTAAAACGACGACCAGCGTCGCTACGGGGTGGCGTTTGACGACCCCGGCGACCGCTTTCGCCGCGTCTGCCGTGATTGAGCCTGCCTTTTTCGCGCGCTGCGCCGCTTTTTTCGCTTCCCGCGCGGCTTTCGCGTAATCCTTTTTGATTTTGCGCTTCTGCCACATACGCGACAGCATATTGCTTGACAGCTTCGGGTTTTCGGCGAGCGTCTTTTGATAGGCCAGTTTTACCGTTTTCTTTGACGCCTGTTTTTCCAGCTTCGTAACCTTGCGATAGGGCGCGGTTTTGCGAAACCGCAACGCGGAACGGACGCCGCCCTCGGCGGCCATTTCGACTTTGTGAGCCGCTTGCGTCCCGACGTTCTCATGCTCCACCTGAAAGATTTTGCGGTGTCCGTGGACGAGTGCGCTGTTCACTCCGGCCTTGACAGGTCGGAGCGGCAGCGGCCCCTTCAAGTGCTGCGCCTGTGTTTTGACCTCCTTTTCAAAGTACAGCTTGCGCTTGACCTTGCCTTCGCCGGGCGCGCCGCCGCGTTTTTCTTCAAAGACGCGCCCGTAGCGCACTTTACGCTTGACGGGCAGCTTTCCCTTTGCTTTTTCAAGTTTGCCGCCCGCGCATTCGGCTTTATGCTCGGCTTTAGTGAGCTTGCGGTGGTTCTTCGGTTTTTCGGGCAGGGCTTCGTCCTCGGCAAACTTCAATTTGCCGGGTTGCTTTTTCTTTAACGCTGGTTCCGGTTTGTCTCCTGTTTTCTGCGGCGCGGCGGTTCGCGGTTTGCCCGGCTTATCGGAAACGGGAGCGTTCGTCCTTTCAGGCGTTTTGCCCCGCGTCGGCTTTGTTTCCGGTTCCGGGGCGGGCTGTTTTTGCCGGTAGACCGCGTTTTTCTTTACTTTGTATCTGCCTGTTGTCGCCGGTACGGACTGCTCCGATTCGGTTATTGATGTTGCCGGCGTGTTGTCCTTATACGCGGAGTTCCGCTTTATCCCGTATTTACTCTTGCCGCCCGGCCGTTTCTGCGGGTCGCGCGGTCTGTCGGGCGTTATATCGGGCCGGTTATGCCGCACATCGAACGCGCCCGTGATATGCTCCGTTTCTGTCCGCGCCGCGTCTTTTGTCGGTTCAAATTTGAGCGGTTGATCGGGGTTCAGCGGTTCGTGCCGTAATGACGACGGCTGTTCCTGCCGGTACGCCGGTCTTTGCCGTGTCCTGGCTTTACTTTTGTCGTTCGGCTGCTTCTGCGGGTCGCGCGGTTTGTCGGGCGTTATATCGGGTCGGCTCTGCCGTACATCGGGCGTGTCCGCGTTATTTTCTGCTCCCGTCCGTGCCGTGTCTTTCGCCGGTTCAAATTTGAACGGCTGGTCAGGGTTCGGCGGTTCCTGCCGCAACGCTGTGGGTTGTTCCTGCCGGTAGGCTGACTTTCGTTGATTTTGGATTTTGCCTTTGCCGTGCGGCTGACCTCGCGGGTCGCTCGGCCTGTTTACCGGCGCGCCGGGTTGAGAGCGGGGCATATCGGACGTGTTCGTGATATGCTCCGCCCGTGTTTTTACCTCCGTTTCATTTGTCGGTGTATGCGGCGCGTCGGTTTTCAACGGTTCACGCCGCACCGCGTCAATCTGATGTTTGGCGGGTTCCGGTTCCCGCAGGGGTTCGTTCTGACGGTATGCCGCCTTATTCTGCAGTTTTGGCTTTGTGTCCGCTAACCTATTCCCGGATTGGGAATAGGTTTCGCGTTCCGGTGTCTTGCCCCGTAAGTCAATTTCCGCTTCGCGCTGGCTGACGCGGGCGTCCTCGCCGGTCGTCATATTGCTTTCGACGAGGCCGTCCCGCGACATCTTCTGCGTTACCTTATCCCGTGTCTTTAATTTATGGCGGCGGCTCATACCTCCTGCCCCCGCGCTTTCGGGGCGCGTTCGGGCGTCGGTTTTTCAAGCTCTCTCTGCCTGATTTTTTCCTTGTTGGCGTTGATTCGCTCCATCAGCGTCGGTTTTTTGTCAGCCGCTTTTTCGCCGCGTTTGGTTTCCGCGCTCTGTTCGAGTTTTTCGATTTTGACTATCATCGCGTTTACGGCTTTGCGGATACCGAGCAGACAGGCTTTTTGCGCCTTATACGGGGCGCTAACGGCCTTTGCGAGCTTGCCGGATTCCTTTGCCGCGTCGATTGGTTCCTTTCCGACCATTACCCGCGCCATGTTTTTCAAGTGCCGGCCTGTCGCGTGATATTCCTTTGCGAAGGATTCGATGTGCGCGACGGCCTTGTCGCATTGATCGACGCTCTTGACCGTGCTGTTTTTTATCGCCTGCAAACCGCCCTTGATATGGAAAAATGACATAAGTTTATCCAGCGCGGCTATGCCTTTTTCCTTGAACGCGGCGACGGCGTTTTTACAGCCCTCGATGATATTCGTTTTCAGTTCCGAAAGCTGCGCTTTGACCTGTGCGACCGCCGTTTCAAGTGTTTTTATCGCTTTTTGGAGCTTTGTCTTGATCGGGTGGTCTTGCATTTCCTTCATCGTGTCAAGCTGCGCTTTCATATCCGCGATCCTGTCCTCGGCGCGTTTGACGAAACTCTCCATTTCGCTGACATGGCCGAGCAGGGCGTTAAGCCCCGAAGCGTCCTTGCCGTTGTCTTTGAGTATGCCGAGCAGCGCCTTGACGTGTTCATTTTCTGAAAGCGGGATGTCGGCTGCCGCCATACCGCCGCCTGCTGCCGTTGTGTTTTCGCTCATATATAGATGCCCTCCTTTCTTTCACCGCCCCGTTTCCCGCGAATGTTCGCGTTTAACCGAGGCGGCTTCAAATTCGACGCCGACAAAATGGTCGGCGTCGAGGATATAATCGCTGTTGTGCCAGTTGTCTGATACGATCTGCTCCGCGTCGTCTCGGTTTTTGGCTGTAACGCTTACCGTCATTCTCAATGTTTCGGTTATCGTCACGTCAAATTCCCGGAGTGCGGCTTTTCCTTTGGCGGCTTCCAGTTTATCGTGCAGGTTTTTTTGTCCGCTCATACCTCGCCGCCTCCTGTTTTTAATATGGATTGATATAACTCCCCGCACCGCTTTTTGTCTTTACGCGGCATAAAATCCGCAAAAGAACACGAGCGGTAGATTCTTGGGTTGTTCGCCCAATGCGCGAGGTCTGTCAAAAACTGACTGTGCGTACCCTTTTGATATATCCGCACGTCAGGCCGGAACCGAAGTTCCATCACCTTTTGTACGCGATACCAGTCCTCGGCGGGGGTCGTGTTGTAATTGGTGAGGATATATACTTTACAATTCCGGTCGCTGCTGTAAAAAAACTTGCGGAACAGCGTCAGGCCGCGTAAAATATCCGCTTCATTCCGCATAAGGTCAAAGGCGAAATGAACCATTTTGATGTTCATGCCGCCGAGCAGCTTTGCCGTGTTATCGTCCACATACCGGGCGTCAAGTCCCTGTGTGAAGTCGATACTCGCGCCAGATTCGATCAGCGAAACAAGTAAATCCTCCGCTCTGTCGCAGGCGAGCAGGTTCGCGTCCATCACCGTGATAATGCGCTGGCCGCGCCAAAACTCCGGTAAATCCGCGACGTGGACGCTCCTCGCACCCTCTTTCCCGCTGACGACGCAAAAACCGCAGCCATTTGGACAACCCCGCGTCAAAAAACCAAAGGCCGTATCCTTTGTTAATTCAGGATACAGCCCGTAGTCCGGGTAGCAGTATTCGATTTCATGGCACAGGCCGGGGTCTTTGCGTTTGCAGTACCGCTCCTTGCCGTCTGTGACCTCGATCCCGTACCCTGTGCCTCCTAAGTTGATTTCATCGGCCAGCGGCATTTGGATAAGCTGCGGGATTTTCCTGATTGCCGGGAGATTGAATGTCTTTGAGCAGTACGCAATATCAAAGCGTTCGGAAAAATCGTCTATCAGCTTGACATCACAGCCGAATTGCTTGTAATAGGCGGACAGCTTCATCAATGGGAGCGACGGGAAATTTACCGCGTCGCTCCACAATCCGATTTTCATGTTTCGCTCACCGCCTGTACCTCAGAAGGCTTAGTGGTGAGCAGGTTATAGATTTCACCGCCGTTGTCCTTTGGGAACCTATCCGCGAACGGGATTATGACGTTCCCGTAAAAAAGCAGACCTTCTCCGGCGTTGGCATGGGTCACATACGAAAGCTGATGATTGGAAATACCAAGTTGCTTTGCGAGTATCTGCCGGTCGCCCGCCGCCTGATTGAGCATATAGATGAAGTCCGAATTTTCAAAAATGTTCTCGATCTCCCTCGACGCCAGTAAATCCTTGACGTTCTGCGTCAGGCCGGACGGTATGCCGCCCCATTTACGAAAGCGTTTCCATATCTCCACCGTATAGGCTGCCGTCTGTTCCTCTTTGAGAAGCAAGTGCATTTCGTCGATATAGAACCACGTCGTCTTTTTCGCGGCGCGGTTGACGGTTACTCTGTTCCAAACGGCGTCTTGCAGAACAAGCATGGCGATCTTTTTCAAGCCCTTGCCGAGTTCCTTGATGTCATAGCAGACAAGCCGGTTTTCAATATCCACGTTGGTACGGTGGTTGAACACGTTAAGGCTGCCCGTGACATAGATTTCGAGCGCGGTCGCTATCCTCTGCGCTTCCGGCTCGTCCTGCTTGCGGAGCAGGTCGTAGAGGTCTTGAAGCATCGGCATTTTGTCCGGCGACGGATTGGCGAGATATTCGCGGTAGACGAGCCGCACACAGCGGTCGATGATGGTTTTTTCCACCGGCTCAAGCCCTGTCTTACCGCCGACGATAAGCTCGCACAGCGACAGGAGAAAGTCGGATTTGAGCGTGAGCGGATCTTCGTCGTCCGCGTAGTCGGGGTTTATGTCCATCGGATTGATGTATTGGCTTGACGTGGGCGACAGCTTGATAACCTGACCGCCGAGCCGGTTCACAAGCGGAAAATACTCGGCCTCCGGGTCTGATATGATGATGTCGTCGTCGGTTATGAGGAACACGTTGACGATCTCACGCTTGGCGCTGAACGATTTGCCGCTTCCGGGCGTACCGAGAAACAGGCCGTTTGGGTTCTTGAGTTCCTTGCGGCTTGCCATGATAAGGTTGTTGCTCAAAGCGTTCAATCCGTAGTACAGGGCTTCGCCGCGTTGGAACAGCTCGCAGGTCGTGAACGGTATAAAGATCGCCACGGACGAGGTTGTCAACCCGCGCTGTATCTCGATCTGATTCAGACCGAGCGGCAAAGAGGACATAAGCCCCTGTTCCTGCTGATAATCAAGCCGTTTCAGGGCGCAGTTGTATTTTTGTGCCACGCCCGCCGCCGCGAACACGTCGTTTTCAAGTTTCTGCTTGGTTTTCGCCGTGTTCAGGACGAGTATCGTCACCAAAAACATACGCTCGTTGCGGCTCTGTAAATCTTCGAGCAGGGTCTTGGCCTCGCTGCCGTAGGTGGCGAGGTCGGTGGGTATAATGTCCATGTCGTACCCCGCGCGCACAGCTTTTTTCTGTTCCTCGATCTTCATTTTGTCGAGGTCGGACAGCTTGCGTTTGATGGTCTTGATGGCTTCGGACTGGTCTATGCTCTTGATATGGATCGTCACCGTGACCGCCGTGTCGAGGTCGAGAAAATCCGCGAGCATACGGTCGGTAAGCTCCGGCGCGAGGATTTGCAAATAACTGACCGCGCCGTAGTGTTCGCCCATGCGGAATGTGCGCCCGTCGCGGAAGTCAAACGAGGTCGGCGCGATGTAGTCTTTGGTCGTCTGTCCCGTGCGGGCTATGTCCTTCCAGTTGAAACGGAACTTTTCTTTTCCGTCCGGGTGTAACATACCGTGCAGGACTTCAAGGCGTTCCGTGCCGCTGAGCGGCTTTGTCGGGACGCCGAGTGTTTTGTAGTTGTTCGTAACGTCGGCTTCCACGCGCTCGGCGCGGAGCTTGGCCGCTTTGAGGTTGTCGGCCTCTATGCCGAACGTGACATATTTGTTGTTGATAAGGCCGTTGTTGCCTTTGGCTTGCTGCCCCCGGATAAATTCGGCCAATTCTACGCAGAGCGGGTCGGTGTTATCGCCCCGCAGGGGTATGTCGATGGATTTTTGCAATTCCTCGGCATTGCCTAATTGCTTGACCGCTGAAATCTGAACGCCGATAGAACTGTCAAAATAGTTTAGCAGGTCGCACCAGCCCTCAAATATCTGCGTCTTGTCCTCGTTCTGCGCCAAATGGTAATTGATGTCGCCGAATGTGATGGTCTTTGTATACAGCCGGCTGTTGACGCGGCAGATACCGTCGCGGTACATTTCCCGGTAGGGTATGGATTGCTGCGCCGTTTGCGGCTTATCAGCCCGCCCGAAGATTTTTGTTATCAGGGACGTGGAAACGCCGCCCGGTTTATTGCCGGACGGCGTTTTCGCTTTGTTCTTATTGCTTTTTCCTTTCGTTGTTTTTTTCATGTCCTCGCGGTTGGCTTTTGCCTGACTGACGCTTGCCGACAGGCGTTTTTGCTGTTGTTTTGTTTTCGGTTGCAACGGTTTCCGCCTCCTTTTCCAGTATTCCATAAAAATTCTCGGTTTTGTACGGTCGGGTTCCCGGCCAAAATATACGGGCGCGTATAAAATTACGCAGTATGATCTCGGCGGGCATCCCGTCTTTTTCGTACATGGCGATAAAGAACGGCGGCAGCATAAGCCCGATCATCAGGAGAGCGGCGGCTGTGTTGCCGATGGTTCCCCTTGTGAAGATATAGGCCGGTATGCCTATCGCCGCCGCCGTTCCGAAACAGATAAGCTGGCGTTTTGTCAAATTGAACGCCACCTTTGTTTTGACTTTGTTCAGGTCTTTCGGTACATTGACAAATGGCATATTATCACCCCATTTCTATATTGCCGGTTGTCCGTTTGGACGCGGTGTTCTCCCGCGCTGCATTTTGCTCCGCCGCTTTTGCCGAGCCGTCTTTCAGGCGTTCGGCCATCGGGAGCCGCTTTTGACGCGCTTCCCAATATTCCGGCTGCCATTGCTGTAAGGAACGGTTTATACTGTCCTCGTACCCCGCCTTGTCGGTGATCCGGCCGGGGATCGCCCACAGCTTCCTGTCGAGAAGCTCGCGGATAACGATTGATTCGCAGCAATCTTCCTCGAAGCAATAGCAGTTGTTTTCACGGAACGCGCCGTGTTTTATGGCGTCGGCTGATAAAAAATCCGCCGCGCCGGGGCGCACCATGATCCCGCCGTGGCTGGCCGTGCTGACGAGGAAAACGCCCTCGCGCATTTCCTCGCAATGCTGTACCGCGCCCCACGGCGAGTTGCGCGGGAGCCTGCTCATTCGAGTACGCCCGCCCCGTGCGATTTCGCCGCCGCGTCTCTCGGCGCTGCGGTATGTTCGGCGGCTCTTGCCACGCCCGCCGCAAGCCCGTCCGCGAGGGTTTGTTTTCTGTCAACGGACTTTTCGGCGGCTTTGTATTCGTCCAGTATCGCTTTGCTGATTTCTTTGCGGAGATCGCCATTCAGCGGGAACGCTATATCGTGGTATTCGACTTTGCCTTCCTCTTTCTCGCTCTTTGACTGCGGCATGGTCACGAACAGACCCTTTTCGCCGTCAACGACGCGGACGCCACGGATAACGACATCATCGACCGCGACGCTGGCGAACGCTTTTGTGCTGCCCTTCGGGTCGTCGAGGGGATATACCCTGATGTCGAGCTTGATGTCCTCAATTCTCTTGTTATTCACCGCGCTCATATCCGGCGCTTCATAACCGCGTTCCTCCGGCGAAAGAGCAGCCACGCGCTTGTATTCGTCAAGCACGGCGGCGCTCATGTCCTTGCGAAGATCGCCGTTTATGGGATGGGCGATGTCGTGGTATTCGACTTTGCCGTCCTCCTTTTCGCTTTTTGACTGCGGCATGGTCACGAATTTGCCTTTTTCGCCGTCAACGACACGGATTCCGCGTATGGCGACCAGATCGTCCACCGCGACGCTGGCGAACGCCACGGTGCTGCCTTTCGGCTCGTAGATGGGGTATACCCGCACGTCTAATTTATTGTCTGCCATTGATAATCACTCTCTTTCCGCCCGTTTTCCGGGCTGTATATTTTTGTTGTTTGGCGCACCCTGCGCCTTTGCTTTTTCGCTCGCCGCCTGTAATTTCTCGGTGAGCGTTTGTTTCAGTTTTGCAGGTTGGTGAAGTTCATCTGCCGGTTCCCGGACTTCGGCCAGTTTGTCGGCCATTTTCCTCAAAAGTAGCCCCGCGCTTGCAATGGGGAGCGCCATGCGTATTGCGCGCTCCCGCCGCAGCGTTTCGGACATACTTTTTACGCCTTCGTATGGGTAGTATTGAATTGCGGTCACGTTGCCGCTGTCGCACATCAGGCGTTTCCGATCGTCGTTGTATTCGTAGCGGGGAACGCAGATGGTCTTTCCGGCGTTTACGCCCCATTCGTCCGAATAGGTGATGGAAACCATGTCAAGCACATGAGCGTTTTCCTTGACGTGTAACGAATGTAAATAATAATCACCCACCTCAAAAATATCGCCTGTGATAATACCTCCGTCCCTGCCCGTGACTTCGACAGCGTACCCGAACATATCCGGGTCTCTTTCGTGATAGTGAACCCAAGCGGTGTACGCACCCGTGTCCCTGATGAAAGTTTCGCGCTCGGTGTTCAAATGCGTTCCCCATGAGCAGACCTGCCACATCAGCCGTTTTTCCTCCGGGTCATCCGAATCGGCCGCCTTATGCAGTTTTTCAAGATCGGTTTTCCAGTCGTCCGGGTGATGTATGATGACCTTTTCCGCGATCTTGCCGAGATACAATTCCAAGTCCACGCCCATATAACGGCGTAGGCTTGTGTCCGCGTACTCGTCGTAATCTTTCATCAACGGGTAGTTGTCAAGCCAGTCCTGTTTATGGCTAACGACGCCATCAAAAGCGAAATCCATTTCGTTATCGGAATATGCGTTGTATTCGTACCATGCGTCGGCGACGACCTCAAGCGGGTTTTGGAATTGCAAAAGAAAGTTAAGTTCGTCGTCCTCGAAGCCTCGATAGCATAGATAACTGTGAACACCCGACATAGCGGCAATTTTGTCCGCCATGTCGATTAACTCGCGGCTGCCGAAGCCCTCCAGCGAATCGTGATAATCCGTGAGGTTTTTATTTACCCGCTCTATGAAGTCGGCGTGTTTTTCGCTGTGCGGCCTGCCGCCGCCCGGAAAGCAGTCGCAGAAGGCTTCGCAATTCGCGCGCAGGTTCCCCATGCGCTCTATCTCGTCAGACGACAGGTTCGATATGCTGATAAGCTCGTCGGGAGCCATTATCACATCGTCCAGCGGCAGTTCGTCAAAGATTTTCTGCTCGCCGTATAATTCTGTGAATGTTTCCTCTATCTCCGCAACGCGGTCAGGCGGGTAATCGAAAGCGGTAAAATCGACGTGAATGTCGTCGGTATCATTGTCTGTGCTGTCATGTTCCGGCGTTCCGAGCTTGTCGATGGCCGTCACCGTGCCGAGCAGATAACCGTAGTCGCTGTTGCCCGCCGCGATCACCCAATCGCCGGGTTGCACGTCGCCGAATATGGTTCTTGCCGTGTTCATGTATCACACTCCCTCGAATAAAGCCCGCACACGGCTGTCGCTCCGTACCAGCGGAATAAAGACAGAAACCAATGCGGGACTGAATTGTTTGCCGGACTGACTTTGGATATAGTCGAGGGCTTCGGTGGGCGGCCACGGCTGCTTATACGGGCGGCTGCTGATTAACGCCGTGAACACGTCCGACATAGCGGTAAAGTGAACATAGTTCGGCAGTTCGTCGTAACGCTTGCCCCAATATCCGCCGCCGTCGTATCTTTCGTGATGGTACAAACATACCGCCCGCGCCATGACGCCCAATTCGCCCGTTATACTTGACAGGATTTCCGCGCCTATTTTCGTATGCGTTTTCATAACCTCAAACTCACGCGCGTCGAGCTTGCCCGGCTTGTTTAATATGCTTGCGGGAATTTTCATCTTCCCGACATCGTGCAGAGCGGCGGCGGCGCGTATCTGACTTGCCGCCGAGGAACGGATGCCGTACTCCAGCGCCAAAAGCTCCGCGAGCCGAGCCGCCGCCCTTTCTTCGTTAAAATCGCGTATAAAAATCACTCCTTCCGGCAGTTGCCGGCAGTAAGCCGTAACTGCGATTTTTAATTTTTTCGTGTTGGATATTCCGTCAGACTTTCCTCGTTGAAACTGCCGACGAAATTACTCGATTCTTCGGCAAGGTCAAAAAATTCGCAGACGGATATACTCCTGATAAATCCGTCTTTGCACAGGGCAAGGCAGCATACACGCTCATGGAAATAGCTGCCGTCCTCGTTTTTGAACACGTTGTACACGGGTGTCATACACGGGACAAGTTGTATAATTGTTTTATCTTCGTGCATTTTGGCACTCTCCTTTTTGTTGGTTGTAGTCTGTTTACAGGCGCTAAAATGATTGAGGTTTAACGCCTGTAATCGTCAATGCGCTGAAAATACGCCCTTCGCAAGACTTGAACTCTTAAAGAGCGTGAAACAGAGCAGCAGGGTATATCCGGCGCAGCCCCAAATCGCCGTGTGTATGTTGGTTGACGAGGTTATCCCTTGCAGCAGTACGGCGTAGATGGCGACGCACACCATAATCAAAAATCCCTGGAACGCAAGTGCGAACAGGGATTTCAGATAGCTGTTGCCGATATTGCCCCACTCTTTGTTGGCCATCGTGGACAGCGGGATCGGCGCGACGCTTATGGTCAGATAAATTTCTATCATTCTGCCGTAGATGATGATAAAGACGCACAGCGAGATCGCTTTCATGGCAAGGCTGAGTATGGCCGATTCGAGATAAAGCCCGATAAGCTCTCCCGTACCCATCGTCGCAAGCTGCGCGGCAAGCTGATCCATTGCGAGGTTCATATTCAGGCTGCCGTTGATAATGGCTGCGCTGCCGTTCACGACATTTTGCGCGAGGCCGAATATGCCCATCACGATGTCGAAGGTATGCGTCAGGATGTAGGTGGCGCAAAAGGTCTTGAATATCCATTTATAGATATTGAAAACCTCAAATTCCGCCATGTTGTTTTTCTCCATAATCATATGGATAAGCTCGTAGCAGAGAATGAACGTCAGTATCATTCCCGCCACAGGTATGACTACCGTTTCGGACAGGGTTTTCACGAGGCTGAATATGCCCGCGTTCCAACCCTGCGGCGTTTGGCCGACTTGCGACGATATTTCACCGACTTTGGTGTTCACCTCGTTGAACATACCGGTGAAATTGGACATGATGCCGTCGATCAACAGCCCGTTGAACCAATCCTTTATGCCTCCAAAAATATCGAAGTCAATCACCTCCCATCGGCTTTTTCGTTAAAAGCCGGTCGATACTTTTTGTTACCCGGATGCGGTTCAGCTACGAGAACAGCCCGGACAGCAGAGGGATCAGCATGATCCCGACGAGGGCGACGCCTGCGCCGGCCATTAACTGCTTCATGCCCTGGCTTTTCGCGCCGGGGTTGTCGTTGCCGTAACCTTCGAGCAGGTTGATAACGCCCCATACGGCCAAGCCCGCGCCGAGTGCGATCACGAGGGTTTTTAATGTGTCGATTGCGCTTGCAAAGAAATCCATAAATCCTTCCTCCTTGTTTTGTTTTTGGGATAAAAATAGAGCCTTGCGGCTCGCGTTGGGTTTACTTGCTTTTAAGTTGAAAATCGTAAAGGACGTGGTAGGTGCGCTCAAAGCCGTAAATCTCGCTTGGGCAGCCGTTCTCGATGATCCAGTCCTCTACCGACTGTGCGGCGTATTCGTCGTAGCGGACGCTGACGCCGATATGATCGCCGTAGTCAGCCGTCACGACGGTTTTGTGCTTGTCGCCGACAAACAGGTTTTCGTTGAGTATGCAGGACACCGCCTGCGGGTGCAGATTGCCGGTCAGCGAATAGACGCCGTGCATCTTGGCGATCTGTTTCGCCGTGTACGTCTGCGGAGCGTCGTCAATTTCGTCGTCGTCCGCGACGGCAATACCGAGCGGCTCGTATACGCCTTTGAGGAATCCGACGATCCGCTCCGATGTCGCGCCCATGTTTTGCAAGGCGCGAACGATGATCCTCGCGCAAGCGTTGTACTCGCCGAGCCGGGGAGCGCGAAGCGCCGCGAGAGCTTCCAGTTCAGCGCGCTCAGCGGCTTCCATTTGATTAAACTTGGCGACGTAGGCGGCGGTGAACAGGACGCCTTTCTCGCCCGTCAGTTTATTTGCCACCATTTCGCAGCCCATCTTGCTGATGAGATAGCAGGGACGAGTTTCGCCTTTTTCATCTAAATAGCTACTGGCGAGGAAAAAATCAACGCAATCAATTTTGATTACGTTAGATTTCATCATGTAGCCGATGTACCCGTTGATGTCGCGCAGGAGATTGTGATGCCGTTTGCCGATTGCCTCGGCGACTTCGCGGCTGTCGATATACGCGCCGCCGTTTTGCTTGATGACCGTTAAGTCATACATGGTGGTTCCTCCTTGTTTTTTTTGATTTTTTTTTGGGTAAAACGCAAAAAGCCGCCCCCTCCCGTTTGAATGGGAAGGGGCGGCTATCGCACAGATTAAATTGGTTCCAAATCTTCGGGTACATCCCCGAAATCGTCAAAGGCTTCGTCCGGCATTTCCTCGTCGGGCGGGTCGTACTCGAAATACTCGTATTCCTCGTCCGGCTTGACAGCCAGCTTGGTAGACACAAATTTTTCGATATTAAAGGCGTACTTGGGGTTCGCGTCGGATAGATACCGGTAATTCTTATGCTTTGTTATATCGTACTTTTCCGACAGGAACGGCCTGACGCCGCGTAGCTGCAAGATACATTTGCCGCCGTCCATGACCGAAAGTTCGTCGATTGACATTAACTCCTTTCCCAACTTTTGTGTGTTTTGGCTGAACGACGGGGAATTGCCTTTGCTGACGCTGTTGTTAAGCAGATAGATTGTTTCCTTGCCGAGCGATTCGGAAAGGTCTTTGAGCGTCGTTTTTTCCTTGCCGCCGAGGAACAGCACGGTGTCACAGTTACCTATGATTGTTTCGGCGTTGTCCTTGTAAATGCTCTTTAATTGGCTCTGCGCCTGTAATATGACGCAGGCCGAAATCTCGCGGCTTCGGATCGTGGCTATGAGCTTGTCAAACTTCGGTATTTGCCCGATGTTCGCAAATTCATCGAGCAAAAACCTGACGTGGACGGGCAATCTGCCGACGTATTCGTTATCCGCTTTGTCGCATAACAGGTTGAATAGCTGGCTGTACATAAGAGCAGCGATAAATGAAAAGCTGTCGTCGGTATCGGAAATAATGATGAACAGCGCGGTCTTTTTGTCGCCGATGGTATCGAGCGCCATTTCGTCGTAACTCATCAGGTCGCGGACTTCTTTGATGTCGAAGGTGGCGAGCCTCGCACCGCAGCTTATGAGGATTGACTTCGCGGTTTTGCCTGTGCCAACAAGTCAAGGACTTTTTTATCTTTTTTACAAAAAAGTCACATTTTCGGGTTTTGCGCTTCGTTGAGAAGCAAGCGCATAATCTTGTCGGTGATTGTTTCCTTTGCCGTGGGGCTGAAATGAACCTTAACCCGATAGGTCGTTTTGCCTATGCGCTTTTCAAAGTCGGGCTGTTCGGCTCTCGCCGTTGTGGTCGTTGTTTTATCGGTATTCATATAGTAATCCTTTCCGCGCTGTTTGCGCTTAAAAATAGGGAAACGGGTTTACAGCCGTTTTAAGCTGTTCACCCGTACCTACATCATTATTGAGGTTTCTATCCGTTCCTACGGGGCGACCCGTCAAACTGCACAAAAAGACCGCCCGAAAACGCAGTAAACACGTCGGCGGCTCTTTGAAAAACGGGCTTAAATGACCGTTTCTTTGTGCATTATGACGGCGTTTTTCAGACCCTTTTCAAGTCTGATTTTTTCGGTTAAATCCTCGTTGAAATCTTTGCCTTTCGGGAAGTCAATCAAGACCGTGTAACCTTTGGCGGCGTACTTCCGCGCAATCAGCGCGGCGGCTTCCCGCCCCGCCGTGTCGTTATCCAAGCACAACACCAATTCTTTGACCTCTTTATGCTTATTCAAATAAAAAGATAGAGCCGTGTCGGACGTACCCGCGAGAGATAGGCGGCTGTCCTGTTTCCATGCCCCTGTATCGCCCGTAGCGGCGTTTGTGAGCGTTGCATGGCTCATTAGGTCAATAGGGCTTTCAAAGCAGTACAAACGCTCACAGGGCGCGAAAACGGCTTGAAAACCGTACCTTTTATCGCTCCCCGAACAGTCGCCGCGAAACGCGCAATCGCCGTATGTGCCGCGCAGGGAAGCGAACCGCGCCGCGCCCTGCTCGTCATGCCCCACGAATACCACGTTGCCGCGCCTGTCCTCGTACAGCTTTTCTTTTTGCATGAGCGTATTGACAACCTCGCCGTCAATGCCGCGCTTGATACATAGATAGTCATACAGCCGCAGGGGAACGCCCGACGCTTCGGGCAGTATCAGCGTTTTCGGTGGCGGCTCGGCGGCTTGCCGTTCCCGCCGTGCCGTTGCGCTCGGTATCGTCGC